>Ga0007854_10000473_pt1 | contig 26033 bp, 18 predicted proteins | sample CryBogCBH12Aug08_FD_60382 | JGI IMG/M metagenome (GOLD analysis project Ga0007854, IMG submission 60382) | Freshwater microbial communities from Crystal Bog, Wisconsin, USA - CBH12Aug08 | ecosystem: Environmental > Aquatic > Freshwater > Lake | place: Crystal Bog, Wisconsin, USA | collected... | reverse complement strand
GGCCGGCACCGGGCGTTCTGGCTCTGGCGGGTGTTTTTAGCAACCCACAGTTTCAAGTCGTCATCCGTGCCCTGAACCAAATGTCGGGGATAGATCTGGTCTCAGCCCCTAAAGTAACTGTAAAGAGCGGCTACAAGGCCACCATCAATGTCATGCAGAAATTTCCTTATCCGCGTGACTACTCTCCGCCACAGGTTCCGCAGAATCAGAGCGGTGGAGAGGCCCCTGCGGTACCCGCAACGCCTACCTCCTTCCAGACGAGAAATGTCGGCGTCCAACTCGAAGTAGAGCCGACCGTCGCGGCCGACAACTACACGATCGAACTGAACCTCTCCCCTCAGATCACGGAATTCGAAGGCTACATAAACTATGGAACCCCTATCCAAACAGTTGCCGGAGTCAGACAATGGCCACCTGTCTTTGGAGGTTTTCTCGGTACTACAACGGTCGTCCTGACTCCGAACGTCATTGAACAGCCAATCTTCAGCGTTCGAGAGGTGGACACTCAGGTGACTGTATATGATGGAGCTACGGTAGTCCTCGGAGGACTCATGAGAGAAGATGTTCAAAAGGTTCAGGACAAGACCCCCATCGTCGGTGATATTCCGTTGGTAGGCTCACTCTTCCGCAGTTCTGCCAATCAGCGCATCAAGCGAAACCTGCTAATCTTTGTCACCGCCGGTCTACTCGATCCAGCCGGACAGCCCCTCATCAAGGCTACTGAAAACAATCAGGAGATACTGACCCCGGATGCTAAAGCCGTCACCGCCGAAGCGGTTGCAGGCGATGCATCGACCGCCCCAGCATCAAGCCGATGAAAAAATCAGCCACGATCACAATCCGGAATCTTCAGACATTTTGCTCCAATTCGGGAGGGGTGACCCTGCTGCTGATGCTTGCTCTCCCTTTGACGAGAGTGGGGAATATGAGCGCCCAATCATCGGATTTAGCCTCCGAGTCAGAACGAGCAATCGTACGAAGTCAGGAGAAGCTCCAGCGTGCCGGGGAACTCATGAATGAGGCACGCCAAAAGGTTGCTCAGAAGAATCTCAAGGACGCCTATGAAGATGCTGAGAAGGCAATCTCGTTTGTCCCATCCGGTGAAGCCGCAGATAGCGTCAGATCCGGGATTGTAGCGGGTTACACATCAATTGCCCTCAGCTATGCGCATCAACTGGTTAAAGACGGGGTCTTCACTGACTCGATCGCAGAGCGAAATGGTGTAACGAATAGTTCCGGTCAACCTCTCTCCGCAGAAAGCGTAGCCAAATCGATCCTCAGTCCTTCCATTAATCCTGGGAACAAGGACGCCATTACTTTTCTTTCCAATCTCGAACAACCGGGAGTCTTCAATAAAACCGTCACGCCGAAATTTGCTGCCCAACGCGAAGAGGTAATCCGACTGCTTAGAGAAGGAGGCCAATTCGCCGAAAGTGGCCGCCAGGATGCTGCCATGAGATCGTACGAAGCCGCACTCCGGATTGATCCCTACAACAACGCAGCGCGCAAGGGGATGGAAGAGGTTCAAAACTCGACGATTAAATATGCCGACGAGGCCTATAACCAAACCCGTTCCCAGTTGCTCTGGCAGGTGGAAAAGGCGTGGGAACGCCCGCCGCGCAAACCCAAGCAGGGGCGTTCCACAGAATCCACTGGACGTCCGCAGGACCTCCGCGGAACGGAACAGATCGTCGCCAGACTCAATAGCATCATCATTCCAAAGATAGACCTTAACGATTCGCCTATCAGTGAAGCGGTGGAGTACCTCAAGCAAAAAAGCGTGGAGCAGGATTCCAACAAAAGGGGTGTGAATATTTTTCTGAAGCTCGATTCCCAACCGCAAAGCCCTACGGCTTCTGCTGCTCCAGGAGTGCCCGCTGCTCCAGGAGTGCCAGCTGCCCCAGGAACTCCCGCTGCCCCAGGAACTCCCGCTGCTCCTGCTCCGAACTCATTCAGTGCTGAACCACATGTCACCCTTGCCCTGAATCATGTCCCACTATATGTGGCGCTTGATTACATGAGCAGGCTTTGCAATCTCAAACTCAAGATCGATCCCTATGCGGTATCAATCGTGCCTCTCTCCGAACCAACGGACATAATGGTACAAAAGGACTATCAGGTACCGCCGGGCTTCATTCCGCGCGTGGAGGCAGCAAGATCGGGAGATCTCTTCGCCCAGCAGGCCGTAGCAGGAACGCCGACGGCCACAAATAGCCTGCCACGACTTACTGCCCGCTACGATGCTCAGCAATATCTCCAGCAACAAGGAGTGGAGTTTCCTCCTGGCGCTAGCGCCACCTACCTTGCGGCAGGCAGCAAACTCGTGGTGCGAAACACGCGCGACAACATCGATCAGATTGATGCGATTGTTGACGCGGCAACGGAAAACGACCCATCAAAGCAGCAGGTTGATATCCAGACTAAATTCCTTGAGATCAGCCAGAACAATCTGAAGGAGCTCGGTTTTGACTGGCTTCTAGGGCCATTCAGCGTTGGCAGTGGGGTTTATGGAAGCGGAGGTGGAGGCACCAACCAACTCGGCAATGACTATCCATTCAGCGCATCCGGAATGAATACCGTAGGAGCCCTGCGCACAGGCAATCAAGCCATCCAACAAAATTCGGTCGCGGGGGCAATTAATGGGAATGGAGTGAACACGACCGCGCCGGCTCCCGGTATTTTCAGTATCGGTGGGATCTTTACAAACCCTCAGTTTCAGCTGGTGATTCGGGCTCTGAACCAAAAACAGGGAATCGACCTGATGGCTGCTCCGAAAGTGACCACGAAAAGCGGACAGACAGCGACGGTTAAAATCGTCGATGAATTCATCTATCCCCGCCAATACGATCCTCCGCAGATTCCCCAGACCGTCTCAAATACTCCCGGCGCCATTTCGATACCACCGACTATCACCCCCGCTTTTCCCCGTGACTTTACCCTGCAACCCGTGGGTGTGATTCTTGAGGCCAAGCCGACAATCGGGGACGGTTATACTATCGATCTGGAACTCCATCCTAAGGTGGTCGACTTCGACGGATTCATCAATTACGGATCCCCCGTCAACTCAGTTGGATATGAAATCGGGACCTATAAACTGGTTCCTGCCCTGATACCGGTCGTGCAAGCCCTGACCACGAACACAATCAACCAACCGGTATTTACTTTCCGCCAAGTGGACACATTTGTAACCGTATGGGACGGGCAGACTGTGGCTCTTGGAGGGTTGATTCGGGAGAACATTCAAAAGTCGCAGGACAAAATCCCATTCCTCGGTGATCTGCCTTTGGCTGGTCGTCTCTTCCGTTCGGACAACGACCAGAAGATAAAGCAAAACCTGATTATATTCGTCACCCCTCGGATCCTTGATGCGGAGGGTCAACCTCGTCGCGACGATGGCGATGAACCAGAAATCGTGAAGCCGATCGGCCTTCCCGAGGATCTTCCGCAGCCAACACTCACCTCATCCTCCCTTCGAGGAAAATAAACTGACGTTTGCGCCATTTTGCGCAACCGGATCAACACACACACCACTTAACATGCCGTCACTTGCCATCACAGGCACGATTGGCGGCGGAAAATCAGTCGCACTTCGACTCCTCTCCGGGCTGCTTGGCGAAAGGGCCAAAATCTTCTCAGCGGACGAGGAAAACAGTCGTCTCTTAGATGGTGATCACGATGTCAAATGCCTTATTACCTCACGTCTTGGAGAGGACTGCTATGGTGGGGACGGAAAAGCGGACAAAAAAAGACTCTTCAATATTATCAGTTCTAATCCTAACGCTCGAAAGATATTGGAAGAAATCGTTCATCCTCGGCTTCAGAAAATCTGGCAACCGATGGCGGAGCTTCACAGGAGAACACCTGATAGCTTCTTTATTGCAGAAATTCCATTACTCTATGAAAAAGGACTTCACGTTTTCTTCGATAGAACCATTGTGGTGGGCTGCACAGATTCCATCCGCTCGGCAAGAATACGTTCAGATCGATCACTCACAAAACGGGAAATCGCAGATTGGATGAAGATGCAATCCCCACAGTTTGAGAAAATCGCCAAATGCGACTTCGTTCTCTGGAACGACGGATCCACGAACACACTCAAACTGCAAATTCAATCCTTGGCATCATGCCTTATCAAACAATGAGCCCTCATTCCGAACAACCGGAGACAGCTCCCATCGTGAAAGAGCCAATCGAGTCATCCTCTGCAAATCCGTCTCAGTTGCCATGTCTTGACCTCGCCTCACTTCAGCAAATGAGCCATGCGGAGCTCGTGAAACTGGCGGACTCAAAGAACCTCTCCATCTACCGCGATTCGTCACGACATCACATAGTCCTCGATCTTGCCCGAGACCATCTGAAACGTGGAGGGGTCCTTGTTGCCGAGGGAGTACTGGAATTCGCTCCAGACGCTCCTATGCTTCGTTGGCCGTTATTTAACTTCCAGCCAACGCCGTGCGATATGCGGCTCCCAGTGCCCCTCCTCCGCAAATACGAACTCAGACCAGGCCTCCGTATTGCAGTCACTGCCTCCATTACCGGTGAACGCTCTCTAGGAGTAGAGACCCTAACGGCCATAGAGGGAATCCCACCGGAAGAATGGAAGAGTCCTCCCGAATTCGACAAGCTGACCGCAATGTTTCCCAACCGGCGAATCTACTTGGAACAACCCGGCACAACAAACACCACTGCCCGCGCCGTCGACCTGCTTGCGCCGTTGGGCATGGGGCAGCGTGGCTTAATCGTAGCTCCACCACGCGTCGGAAAGACGATGATGCTCAAGAGTCTTGCCCTTGCGATCCGTTCCAACCATCCGGAGATCCATCTCATGCTTTTGCTCGTGGACGAACGTCCGGAAGAGGTGACAGACCTGCGTCGGTCACTGGACTGCGATATTTTCAGTTCAACATTTGACGAGCCTAACTCACGCCATGTGCAGATCTCGGAAATGGTCTCGGAGAGGTCAAGGCGCCTCGTGGAACTCGGGAAAGATGTTGTTATCCTTGTTGATAGCGTCACCCGACTCTCACGTGGCTACAACAATCAGATCAAAGGAAAGGGACGCACGATGAGTGGCGGCGTGGACTCGACCGCGCTAGCCCGACCTAAGAGGTTCTTCGGCTCTGCCAGAAATGTCGAGGAGGGGGGGAGTCTCACCATCCTCGCCACAGCACTGGTGGAAACTCACAGCCGTATGGATGATCTGATCTTTGAGGAGTACAAGGGCACAGGCAACATGGAGATCTATCTCGACCGTTCCATCATGGAACAGCGTATCTTTCCAGCGATCCATATCACCAAGTCGGGTACACGTCGGGAGGAACTACTCTATCATCCCGATGAATACGAGAGGGTCACCCTTCTTAGAAAACAGCTCTCAGAACTTCCAGCCGCAGAAGCCATGCAGATTCTTTCGTTGAATATCGAGACAACCAAGACCAACGCGGAACTGCTTCTTCAGGGGCTAAAAGGTCTCTAAGAGATTCTGCAAAACCGTTTTCATCAGAGACTTTCTGCTGCGCTGCACCAAATCTCTATTCGACTATTCTCTCAGGAATCGACGGCAGTTCCATTGGCAATGGGCGCACCAATCCGCATGCCTGATACGCCTTGCAGATTAAATAGCCAGCCACACCTCCTCCCAAATGGGCAAGATGACCGATTCCTCTCTCTATTCCAAAAACCCAGAAGAGCAGTGAACCTGCTACGACAAGCCATCCCAGCGTTGCAGCTTTCATCCGGACAGGGATTACAAAAAAGATCAGTGCCGTGATCTCAAGACGCGGGAGAAGTGTTGAAAATCCAACAAGGAGGGCACATACGGCTCCGGAAGCCCCGACGAGAGGCACATTCTCAGGAGAACCGAAGGTCTGAAGCAGGCCGCCAACTAGAATTCCTCCCACGTAAAGGCCCAGATAACGCCATCCCCCGAGCAACTCCTCAAGAAGGGGACCGGTAAACCATAGGGCAACCATATTCACCATGAGATGAAAGATATTCCCGTGCAGAAATGCATGCGTGAGCAATTGCCACCATGCTCCGTCGTCCAAACCCTCACGACTTAACGCCAAGTCTGGAAAAAGGGAGGTTGCATAGAAGAGACTGAATAGCTTCTCAGCCAGAAAAAGGGATATGTTTATCCCCATGAGAACAAGCGTGAAAGGTGTGCTAGAAAAACGTGCCATGTGAGAACACCTCTGATCAGCCCTGATAGGGCGGCACAAAAACCTGCACTCCCCCCCTATTAATCGTGAAGGTTAGGGGCAGATAACCTGCTAGTTCCCCATCAAGTTCAAATGGAACGGAATGCTCCGAATGAAGATCCAGCGATGAAGTCTGGAAATATTCTACATCCCCTAGTTCAGCATGCTGCCCCATAAGGATCGCATGCATGTAGCGAAGCAGATCCCAAGGACTCTGGTTTTGAAAGACCAAGACGTCCAGCAGACCGTCAACCAGAGACCCCCTTCGGAACATCTTGAAGGGTCCTCCGTAAAAACGACCGTTTCCAAGTAGGACGAAAGAACCTGTCCTTGCCTTCCCGTCGTCACTAATAAGCGTAATTGGCGGGGGTTTCTCACCCGCAACCTGCGCCAGAGAAAGAAGGTAACTTAGAGGGCCAAGTGCTTTCTTAGCCTCCTTCGTGGTACGGCGCACAACCTCAGCATCCAGTCCAACACCCGCCAACTGGACAAAACAGCGCTTTCCGCTATCCGTCGTGCAGATTGGCAGATCCAGTCGCATCACATTTCCGTGACTGATGATCTCCCATGCCTTTTCGAGGGAATTAAGCGGTATGCCAAGTTCCACTGCAAATACGTTCATGGTTCCAACGGGTAGAACTCCGAGGCGGACATCCGGATTACCAGCCGTGAAGATCCCGTTCATTACCTCATTTACAGTCCCATCCCCACCGGCTGCCACAATGGTCTGGAATCCCTCCTCCACGGCGGCTTTGGCAATCTGTTCTGCATCCCCTGGCATGGTGCTGAGCACAATTTTCTCGCCTTGGCAAAGTTTTCCAAGGCGCTCGGTGAGACGGGCCGCCCGATCACTCTGTGCCGCTGGATTTAGGATGATAAGTTTCTTCTTCACGCTTCACAATTACTGCAAGCCCCTTAAGTTGTTCGTGTGCGTGCGATTTCCAAGCCCTTTCTTACCATTGCTCTGATATTACTTGTTCTTTTTGGCTCGATCCTGCTCTTTCTGAACCTTTACCTGCGTTCTCAGGGAGTCCAAGAACGACTGCTAGGACAACTCTCCTCCCTTGCCGGCGCACGCATGTCTATCCATGGAATCATGCTAACGCCCTTTGGAGGAATCCGACTCAACGGCGTCAAAGCGAGCCTCCAAGGAAACACCTCCGTCCTCTCTGCCGACTCCATAAGCGTTGGGTTGGATTACTCCCAATTGCTTCACGGCAGAATAGCCCTAGGTAGCGTCGTCCTACGGCATCCGATTGTATGCCTTTCTCCGACGCAAACATCCCCACAGCCACAAAGTTCAGCCTTTGGGAGCGCCCCCACCCCTAACGAGCGGAGTCCGTCACGTCCCGACGCGCCAAAACAGAAGGAAACATCTGCCAAGGCAACTGCTCCCCATCTCAGGCATCTTTCCGTATTCGGGGGCGAATTTTCTTTGCTCGACGGAATGGGCCGCCAAGTGTTTTCCCTCTCCGGAATTGAATTGAATGGGGAGGTTGATGAAGTAAGTCGCGATTGGAAGGGGCAGGTTGAGGTTAAGGAAGTGACAATCGGAAACAGGTTGAAAATCCATAACGCTCACTCTACGGCAACCGCATCTGAAAACTTGACCACGTTGTCCCTCTCTCCATTCACAGCCACGCTGGGGGGTGGAAAGTTGAGCGGAAACGCCACATTCGACCTCTCCCACGCTGCACCTGGATACTCAGGGACAATAAACCTCTCAAATGCTTCTCTAAGAGAGTTGATGGCTGAATCTTCTCCAGAAAATTCCAATGCAGAAGGAAAACTGTCAGGTGCTCTTGAAATCTCTGGGACTGCAGGCAATGGATCCTCCATCAAAGGCAAGGGAAGCCTCCTTTGCACCGATGCAACCATCCAGCCAGCCGGGTTTCTGAAGCAGATCGGCCAACTTCTCCAAATCGACGAATTGCAACTTCTTCGTTTGGCCGAGGGAAAATGTCTTTTCCAGCTTATTGGGGGACATGTCGTGATCGACGACCTTTTCCTGCGTTCCGAAAATCTTATTCTCACCGCCCAGGGACCAGTTACGCCATCGGGAGAACTTGATCTTCAATCCCGACTCCTCTTCAACGAAAAACTGACCGGCAGACTCCGAGGATTTCTAGGATCCCAACTCACCTCCGCACCCGAAGCGGGATACTCCCAGATTTCCTTTCATATTTCCGGAACAACACTCAATCCCAGAACCGATCTTCTTGAACGCATCACCGGACTTAAGATCGGTGGAAACCTGGGAGGATTTCTACAGGGAATCTTTGGACGCCCTCCTAGTAGCGGTTCCGCCCACTGAGCTAGACCATGCGCGTTATCGCAGGAACCGCCCGTGGCCTGACTCTCCTACCTCCGGGTAAAGGAACCCGTCCTACGATGGATCGGGTTCGTGGAGCAATTTTTTCTTCACTCGGGGAACGCGTGCCTGAGGCACGAGTATTGGATCTTTTTGCCGGCAGTGGCGCCATGGGCATCGAGGCACTCAGTCGCGGAGCCACCTCTGTCGTCTTCGTTGAACAACACGCTCCCACAGCCGGAATAATTGGAAAGAACCTTCAGAGAACAAGATTACAGGGGAGCATCCAACGGATGGATGCGTTTCTCTTCCTCAAGCTCTATGCGATCCCAGATAGCTTCGACCTAATCTTGGCAGACCCCCCCTACCTTAAGGGCGGAAATGGAGAGCAAGTTAATCATGCTGAAAACCTACTCCAGCATCCCCTATTGCCTGTTGCCTTGGGCTCGGAAGGTCTACTGGTTCTTGAATGTAGTCGGCGACAGCAACTTCCCTCCCTCAGCATGTGGAACGTTCGCTCCGATCGCAATTATGGCGAATCACGTATTCTGATATTGGGATGCGCCGCATGAAGAAGATCACACTCCTTCTCTACAACCTGCTTTTTGTTCCGATCCTATTGATACTTCTGCCCGGTTATCTTCTAAGAATCTGGAAGCGCGGAGGGTACTGGAACAAAGTCGAACAACGTTTTGGTTTTATAGACACCGAAACTCTCAGGAGAATTGGCACCGGAAGAATCTGGCTCCATGCGGTGAGCGTCGGCGAAGTCGGCATTGCACTAACATTTGCATCGGAGTTCAAGAAACGTAATCCTCAGACCCGTTTTCTCCTCAGCACCACCACATCGACAGGACTCGCTATTGCTGAAAAAAAATCCTCCGCATGGCTTGAAGTCATTGCTAATCCGGTTGATTTTCCTGGTATCACCTCCATGCTTGTTGGGAGACTGCGTCCCTCTGCACTCTTGATGATCGAAGCGGACTTTTGGCCGAACCGTATTGCCGCCTGCACCAAGCTTGGAATACCTGTTGCCCTGCTGAATGCCCGACTTTCCCCACGTTCGGAACGAAGATTTAGAAACCTACACTCCTTAACCGGTCCATTTTTTTCCCAATTTCATCTCATCACTCTCACCGAGAAGGAGGATATCCCCCGCTGGATCTCCCTAGGCGTTGAAGGGAAGAGACTCCGCTGGACAGGGAACATCAAGCATGACAAGGGGGAATCAACGAGAATCCGAGATTTTTCCCCTCCCGCAGGAATCAATCAGAATCTTGGGGATCTGTTGTTCCTTGCAGCAAGCACCCATGAGGGAGAGGAAGAAGAGATCGCACGTGCTTTTCTTAGCTTGAGAAATGAATTTCCAGCCCTTCGCCTCGTAATCGCCCCGCGCCATGTTGAACGGCGTGGAGAGATACGGCGAAAACTTCAAAACCTTCGTCTCTCCTGCTCGCTGCGTTCGGATGGAGCAACACTCCAATCGGATGTTCTCCTGCTCGACACCACTGGGGAACTCTCCCATTGGTACCGACTTGCAACAACCGTTTTTGTCGGCAAGAGCCTTCCCTGTTCTGTCAACAGGGGTGGGCAGAACATGATTGAACCGTTGCAGGCTGGCAGACCCGTGCTGATCGGACCACATACGGAAAACTTTGAACCCATTGCCTCCCATCTCTGTGAAGCGGGAGCGGCAATTCGAGTCACAGATTCCGCGAACATATCGGAAGTTCTTCGAACTTTACTTCTCGATCCCAACAGGAGGAAAACGATGACAGCGTCGGCCGACAAAGTCTTGCAACCCCATCAGGGAGCAACTCAGAGAAATTGTGAACTCGTGGGATGCCTTCTTGGATTCAGGAATTAAGTGCAGCTTATATCTCGGGCAGCTTCAAAAACTTCCCTTGCGATTCTAATAGCCCTCACCCGGTCAACTACTCCTCCGAGTCTTCCCAGAAAATCCGCGCGGCGCGGGACCAATCACGGTCCGCCACCCTGATGCGGGAGGCTTCGCCCATCCTCCTTCTGAGCTCCACGTCAGAGACCAGAAGGCGAACAGCACTGGTCAACTCATCAAGATCAAGCCCCCTTGTGATAATCCCGTCTACGCCATCTTCAACGAGATCCTTCGGGCCTCCCACATCGGAAACAATAGCGGGAAGGCCGCTTGCCTGCGCCTCAATCACCACATTTCCAAAAGTATCGGTGGTACTGGGGAAAACAAAGAAGTCGGCCGAAGCGTATGCAACCGCAAGCTCCTCTCCGTGTAGACTTCCAGTATAAATCCCCTCGGGTAGAAGTTCTTTCATCATCGGCGCATACGGTCCATCCCCGACAATAAGAGGGCGCACTGACACACCTGAGGCCTGGAGTCGCCTAAAGGCGGCTGCAAGCAAGTCGAGATTTTTTTCCCGTGAAATCCTACCCACATATAGTGCACCAACCTCTCCCTCCCGAAGCCCCATTCCCTTCCAGAAATCGGAGTGCCTCTTCCCGGGATGGAAAAGACCGGTGTCGAGACCGCGGGGCAGAATGCGCAACTTCTCGGGTGCTATGCCTCTCTCAATCCAACACTCACGGTAATGCTCGGAGTTCACGTAAATAGTATCGAGCTGGGCATAGAACCAATGCATGTAGTTCCAAGTAAGCGATTCCATCAGGGAATCCTCCGTAAGGATACGTACGTACTCTGGGAAGTCCGTGTGATAAATGCCCGCTGTCGGCAATCCCAGCACTCTTGCCGCACAGAGGGCGGCAAGCCCCACCGGTCCAGGCGTGCTTATGATCACCTGCGAAAAGTTACCAGTCTGCAGATGATCGATGATCTGGAGGAGGGGGGGGAAGCTCAGCTTCTGGAGTTCGTATTCCGGAAGCTCAAATTCTCCAATCGGTGGAAAATTCTTGAGCGGGATTCCCGGCACGGAGACTTCATTTCGCGAAACCATCACCTCGATCTTCCTGCCGCTGGAAGCCAGCGCAGCACTCATCTTCTGAATGGTTGTCGAAACACCATTCACATCATCAAGCGTATCGGTGAACCACGCACGGCGACCGTTGCGAAGAATCTCGGGAAGCTCGCCACGCAAAGCTAGAGCAGATTCCCTGAGGCGCGGACGGGCGGGCGTTCGGAAGGCGTAGAGGTATGGACTGAGAAGAGCTACAAGAGGCACTACCGGACCGGCCATCTGAATACTCTCCAAGAATCTACCCTCCATCAACTGCTGGAGAAACTGCATGGTAAGACGATAGGCAAGGCGACTGGCCATCATATTGGCCATCAGGAAAGCACGGCGACTCGGGTCTCCTACTCCTTCCAATTCACGGTTAAGTTCGGCTCGCATGGCCGGTTCATGGATGGCGCTGGAGAGTTCCTTCCACAACGAGCGCTGTCGCGGGTTGGCCATCTCAAAAATTTTCCCACTCGCTATTCCCTGCGCAAGGAAGGCAAATTTTTCGCCGGCAGTGAAAACCGTCGGATCTCGACCCTCCATGAACCTCGCAAATGCCTTCTCAGCCAATCGAATGGTCGGGGAGGCGGCATGCCCAGCGAGGCGTTCCTTCGCGTAGGAAAATGCAACCTGATATGTATCAAGAGCGGAGCGAAGGGGTATGCCCGGCTTTCCCACCGGCTTAAACCGACTCTCTCGGAGATGTTGAAGAAACTCCTCGATATCACGCGTATTGGGAGTCTCGGTGCAGGCCCGTGCATACAACATTCCACCATGATCATCCGAACCACCAAACCAGACTTTCCTCCACGCTTCCGGATGGGTTGGCAGAATGGAAGTCATTGCGCTGAATCGATCGATGTCGGGTGGTTGGAGATCAAAAAGATGGCGGGATACCTCTGAAAGAATCTCCGGTTCGCGACCGTTAATACCCTCAAAATTTCGGAACAGGAGAGCCAGCCTCATCAGATGAGGAGGACGAAGTTTGTCATCAAGTCCGTGCAGCATCCCAGCAACTCCGTGGGCAATGCCATGAACGGTCAGATACTGCTGCAACTCGTAGATGTTTGTGCGCAGCTGCTGGATCTCACGGTGTTGGATTTCAGTGATGCCCCATACCAGCAAAGAAACACGACAGCCATCCTCGGGGAAAAGAGCTGTCACCGATTCACTAAGAAAAACACCAGGCAGGTCGGCAACTTCAAGACATCCACCGATCGAATCGTCGTCGGTGAATGTGATAAAATTCATCCCTGCCTCCCTCAATTTTCCATATAGAACCTTGGGATCGGAAACACTCGCCGGCACTTCCAGTCGTCGTAGCAGCCATTCGGGTGACCGCCGACTGTAACGGGTATGGATGTGAAGATCGACTAGGGCCATGAATTTATGATTTTCATCCTTCTGAGCGCCAATGGTCGAGCCATTCCCGATAAGTTTCCACCCTTCTGGCTTTGGCTGCTAGACGGATGCAGCCTAGGACATGACGACGGATCGCATCATGCTCCCAATCTGGGGGATGAAGTCCTATGCGGAGTAGCGAAGTGTTTCTCAGCAGCTGGAATAGCATCCCATTCCAGAGCAAACTAACCGAGCGGCGCCAGTTTGATCGGACACTGTAGACCATACTGCGGGAGGAAAATTCCACCCTTCTCTTGCAATCAATCACAGAGGCGATCTTGGTCGTGTAGTCAAACCCCTCCTCCCTTACAGCACGTTCGGCCTCTGGGCTAAGCAACCATGCAGGAGCAATGAAGCCGGAAGGAGTTACACCGCAGGCAAAAAGCACCTGTTTTCCATGATGAAGTAACGATCTGGCCTCCTCAAAGGAGAGATCATAGAACTCCCCCTCCCCTGCGGTGTAGAAACGAGTGGTCAGACGCGTTGAAAGCCCATCGTCTTCCTGTGCCGGACGCAGGTGAAAAAAACCATGCAGGACAGCTTCATGGCCATGAGAAACCATATCCCGAAGCCAAGCCCCAAAAAAACGATCCAAATTCGCCTCCCCCTTGTGATGATGGTTTGGAATAACAAGCAATGATGTCTTCCCAACCCCGACGCCGGCAAGGTCTTCCAACATTCTGACCACGGTCTCACGATTCACCGTGGACACATCGTGAATGGAAACAACCAAGGCAGACTCCTTTTTTTCCTTACGGCATGAGGCTCCCGCATGAAATTCAGAATGTTCTGAAGAAGGAAATGGTGTTGCAGTTTGCATTGGCGGCAGGCTGTGTTATCTGGTTTAGTCTCAAGGTTACAGCAATGCCAGAAGAGACACCCGACTCCAATAAGAGCAATTCGTCAAAACCTCAGCGTCCATTACGGCCGCCAGGCGGTGAGGATCCCCAGTTCAACTGGCGTGGACTCCTCCTATTTGCCATTGCATTCGCGCTGATCGGAGGGGCCTTCCTTTTCCGAGGTTCGAGCCTAGTCTCAACTGACGAGATCACTCTGCCAAAGTTTGAAACCCTTCTGAAGGAAGGCAAAATCATCTCCACTCAGGAGAAGCCTCTCGAGCTAGTAATCGAAGAGGGCCGAAATACCCAGTATCTCTCCGGCTACTACCGAAAGAAAGTGCCACCTGCCGTCGAGGAAATCCCAACTCCATTCAAAACATCCGTTTACATGCCCTTCAACAGTACGACACTGGAGAAGGAACTTACCGCCGCAGGGATCACTCCCAATGTCCGTCCCGAGTCGAACATGGTTGCCTCGACCATCCTGAACATCCTGCCGATCGCTCTTTTTCTGGTAGTTCTCTACTTCTTCTTTCGCTCTCAAATCAAGATGGCCGGTCGAGGTGCAATGAACTTCGGAAAGAGCAAGGCCAAGATGCTCGCCCGCGAAAAGAACAAGATTACCTTCAAGGATGTTGCGGGAGTGGAAGAAGCCAAGGATGAGGTGCAGGAACTTGTAGAATTTCTGAGGGATCCCAAGAAATTCCAGAAACTCGGCGGCCGAATTCCCAAGGGGATCCTAATGATTGGTTCCCCAGGAACCGGAAAAACACTTTTGGCCCGAGCGATAGCGGGAGAGGCCGATGTCCCATTTTTCAACATCAGTGGTTCCGATTTCGTCGAGATGTTTGTTGGCGTGGGTGCCTCACGCGTGAGGGATATGTTCGAGCAGGGTCGCAAAAGCGCCCCCTGTCTAATCTTTATTGACGAAATCGACGCCGTGGGACGTCACCGCGGCCACGGCGTGGGCGGCGGACACGACGAACGAGAGCAGACACTGAATCAATTGCTCGTCGAGATGGATGGATTCGATGCTCAGGACGGCGTCATCATCATCGCTGCAACTAACCGCCCCGACGTGCTAGATCCGGCCCTGTTGCGTCCAGGTCGATTCGATCGTCAGGTCACAGTCTCCCTTCCTGATGTGAAGGGGCGCGAAGCGATCCTCCGAGTTCATGCCAAAAAGGTAAAACTCTCGGAATGCGTTGATCTGAGTGTGATCGCCCGTGGCACTCCCGGATATTCTGGTGCTGAACTTGCCAATGTACTCAACGAGGCCGCATTGATGGCTGCCCGCAAGGGGCAGAAGGCCATCGAGCAGTGTGACTTGGAAGAGGCCCGCGATAAGGTGCGTTGGGGCAAAGAACGCCGCAGCATGGCAATGAGCGAAAAGGAAAAGACCTCCACCGCCTGGCACGAGGCCGGTCACGCCCTGCTCAATGTTGTAATCGACCACACCCACCCTCTTCACAAGGTAACCATCATACCCCGCGGTCAGTATCTTGGGGCGACAATGTACCTCCCGGAAGGCGACAAATACGCAACGCAACGCAAGGAAGCCCTTGCAAGCCTGATCATGACCATGGGGGGACGCATCGCGGAGGAGATGTTCACCGGCGATGTATCAAACGGCGCCTCTGGAGACATCGCCCAAGCGACCAAACTAGCTCGCCGTATGGTCTGTGAATGGGGCATGAGCAGTCTGGGAATGATTCGCTTCAGCGAGGAAAGCGATTACGTATTCCTCGGTCGGGATGTCTCACGTGCACGCGAATACAGCGAAGCCACTGCCCAACAAATCGACGCCGAGGTCAAGCGCCTTATTGACGACGCCTATCGACAGGCCACGGAAATTCTGGAGACAAACAGGCATAAGGTAGAACTCATCGCCAAGGCCCTTCTTGAATTTGAAACCCTTGATGGTTCACAGATCGAGGATCTCATTAATCTCGGCATGATGCGCAACCCTCCTGTGCTTGCACAAAAACCTCCGCCTCTTCCACCCCCACCAAGCGACAATACAGGCGCCGAAGTCAGCAAGCCATCCCAACCCGACTTTCCAGCCGGCGGGCTTGCCTCACCGGTTCCCGCTTAAAGAAGCACTGATGGAAGCAATCCTAATTTCAAAAGGATAAAAGCGTTCCCCACCGGGCTTTTTTGCTTGAATCGGACGGGGTCGATTATGTGCGGACCATGACCCTTAAAAACATTTTCCCTTCATCCTCGCATAAAAGCATCATCGTCCACGGAAAGCGGAACATTATTTCCGATCATGTTAATATCGATGGCAAACTCACTGCGTGCGATGCGGACGTTCCGCAATCAAAGTGCAGCGGCGATCTCACTAAGCACATGCTTTCAATGCCAATTCCGAGGACCATTTATCCATGAAAGGCCGTCCTTTACTGCGCCTTGGTATGCTACTGCTCTTTCTCGCAGCAGTACTCTGGCCTGTCTGTAAACTTACTCTGCATGACCGTTCCGATCGATGTGCACAAACTCCCTCGCCCGTTTCTTCTGCGTCTGCTAGCGACCGCCACCATGACGGGATTCTACATGCCACACTAACCATTCAGGCGGCACCATGCCCACTGCGCTGTTCCGTCCGCCAACAGGACAAGGTTCTCCTGACAGAAAAAGATGCCATTGCCCCGGGTGAATATCGGTCGATTGCGGAGATTACCAACGGGGCTGATTTGCTCATCTCGGCGAACTGGCCAAACGGAGAACTTCATGCGCTTCGTGTGGAAGTGTCGGTTACCGGAACAGAAACTCCTCTAGAAAAGACCTTCTGGGCGCGGCAATCCCTCGAGGATACAATCGCCATTCCCGACACCTTCCGGTAATGATCACTCTCCCAAACAGCGAGTCCATGCTTCGCATCATGGATCTTACCGTCAGCTACAACAGGGTTCCAGCTATCCATCATCTCTCTCTGGAGTTGTTTCCAGGACACTGCGTCGGAGTTTTCGGCCCCAATGGTGCCGGAAAATCAACCCTGCTAAAATCCGTGGCTGGGCTTCTCCAACCAGAAACGGGACGCATATTCATCGAAGGACGGGAACTTGCTGGCGCTGCCCCACTCATCGCCTACCTCCCGCAACGCGAAGCGGTAGATTGGGATTTTCCGGTAACCGTTGAGGGATTGGTGGAAATGGGCAGATACCACCATGTTGGATTGTTCGGTTCCTTTTCCAAGCGAGACCGTCAGGCCGTCCGTGCTGCACTTGAGCTTTTCAACCTCACTCCACTAGCACACCGCCAAATCAAGGCCCTCTCGGGGGGCCAGCAGCAGCGGGCATTCTTAGCACGGGCATGGGCCCAAGAAGCCGATCTCTATATTCTGGATGAACCTTTCACCGGACTTGACCGGACAAGCGCCACTGCTCTTGCCTCGGCCCTGCATACTCTCAAAGACCGGGGAAAACTTATTCTTGTTTCCCATCACAACCTCGCCGAAGCCGGCGAGCTTTTTGACACGGCAATTCTCCTGAATGGTGAGTTGATCGCCTGCGGAGCGACCTCCGAGGCTCTCTCACACACCAATCTTGAGTGTGCCTATGGCACAGCTGTTTATTCGGGGAAAGGGCACCTTTTTCACCATTGATTGATGATCTCATTGCTCTCACCATTTCTAGAACCCTTCAGCTACTCCTTCATGCAGAGAGCGCTGCTCTCCTGTGCACTGATCGGTTTTACCAATGGATTCCTTGGTACTTTCATCATCTTGAGAAGGCAGGCGCTACTTGCCGATGCCCTCTCCCATTCACTCCTCCCTGGGCTTGCCATCGCTGCGATTCTCGTCGGATTGTCCCCAGGAGGACTTCTCCTCGGTGGACTTATTGCTGCCATGCTCGTTGCACTCGGGGGACAATTTGTGGCGCGCAACTCGCGCCTCAAGGATGAAACCGCCGTCGCAGCCCTCTATATCATCGCTTTTGCTATCGGCATTGTTCTGATCCGCTTCTCCAGGGTGAAAGTCGATCTTACCCATTTCCTTTTCGGGAATATCCTTGGTGTGGGTAATGCCGACCTCTGGATTGCTTACGGGGCTGCCTTTCTCACCCTAACGGTTCTTGTCCTCTTTCAGCGGCCTCTTTTGCTCATCCTCTTTGATGCTGCTGTGGCACGCGCCTCGGGCATACGGGTCGCCTGGCTTGAAACGGGCCTCCTCGCACTAACCGTGCTCGGTCTTGTCGCATCGCTTCAAGCGGTCGGCGTACTTCTCTCCCTTGGGTTGCTGATTCTTCCAGCTGCAACAGCCTATCTCCTCACAGACTCCTTCACCCGAATGCTCTGGAGCGGAGCAGTTTTGGGATTTCTCAGCTCAATCGGCGGACTCTTTCTTTCCTTTTACGCCAACATTCCCTCTGGTCCCTGCATAGTCCTTCTTATGGCTCTTTTTCTTGGGGCCGCATATCTTTTCTCCCCACGCTACGGCGTGCTTTTCCTCATCCTCCACAGTCGTCACTTTCATGAGGAGTCCCTCCAACGATGGGAAGGCCACGAGGGGCATAAGCATCAGACATCTAAAACCCTTGAACAAAACGATGAGAGCAACTGATTTCGCCAACGCCGCAGGCCCGATCGGTGTTTTTGATTCAGGAATCGGTGGATTGACTGTGGTTGCAGAGTTGAGACGTAGGCTGCCGAGGGAAAGGATCCTCTATTTGGGCGATACCGCGCGGGTTCCCTACGGCGGAAAGAGCCCCGAAACGGTCACCCGGTACAGTCGGGAAATTTCCGATCTTTTACTCGCGGAGGGGGCCAAGATGATCATAGTCGCCTGTAATACCGCTTCGGCCCTAGCAGTTCCATCTCTCTCCGAATCTTACCCGATCCCGATTATCGGGGTACTAGAACCTGGCGCTGCAGCTGCAGTGCAAGCAACGCGCAGTGGGCGGATCGGCGTGATTGGAACCAAGGCTACTATCGGTAGCGGAGCATACAGTAAAGCCATCCGAGTGCTTAAACCCGAATTAATTGTTTTTGGAAACGCATGCCCGCTTCTGGTCCCTCTAATCGAAGAAGGTTACTTTGATGATGACATCACCAAGGCCGTTTTGAACCGTTATCTGGAACCGATGCTAGAGAACGGAATCGACACGCTGGTTCTGGGCTGTACCCACTATCCCCTCCTCAAATCAGCCATCCGGAGAGCCTGCGGTGATCAGGTTGCCTTAGTAGACTCGGCTGAGAATTGTGCCCTGGCTGTGCAGTCTATGATCATGGAGATGCCGACGACGTCATCAGATCCACGCCTAGACATTCTCCTTACCGATCCCGCCGAAGACTTTCTGCGTCTCGCTGAGAAATCACTCGATCTCAGGATTGATTCGCTGCAAATCCGGCGGATAGGATACTAGAACTCATTTCCTCATTGAGGAATGAGTTTCATTTTTTCCCGATTTTCGGCATTGGAGTGTTCGGCAGACACGTGTTGTAGAAAAAGGCCAGCTGAGTCAAAATTGTAACTTTGCATGGAGTGATGCGTTATCTTCCATTCATGCATGAGTCTTCGACCCCGCAATTCCTTGGGTGCGTAAAATATTTTAAGGTGTGCCGGGAGGAGGTGAGGCGGGTTCTTTTCTGATTGTCGTCGTCGCGGAAGTCAATCCAGCAGCTGTTGCAGTCAGAGTGATCTCACCCGGTTCACCAGTGGGTTGGACGATTACCTGCGCGAGTCCATTGAAGAGAGAGCGACTCCAGTCAGGCTGGGTATAATCACCCAAAAACTCAAGCGAGGTCTTGGGATGGGTAGCGCCAGATTCAACCACGATCTGGATCTTATTCTCTCCTGCATGCAGCAAATTCGACGGCAGATGATAGGTCCAAACATCAGGCAGCGACACCAAGTCCCCTAACGGAGCAGGTTGGGATCCCGAGGTCAGATGATCTTCGATCGGGGAACCGTTCAGAAAGACATGGGTTCCTTGGAAACCCGTCTGGGTGAGAAGAACGGGCGACTTCAGGTCCTGAGGCGAAAGCGTGATGACCGTCGAACAGACGCCTGGTTTGCCTGCAGAAATCAACGGTTTGCCATCCTCGGCGAAAGCGGACCATGACGAGTCATCCAGTTTGGCAATGAACTTTTGAAGAATTGGCACATAGGACTTGTGACGATCGGTCGGTTTGGCGGGCAGATCCATCTCCTGCCCCTTCCATCCGATCACGGGGGTGGTCCGTACTTCTGTCGTACCGAGGAACTGATCGGGCTCATGACAACTTGGGTTACCGTTGCCGACACCTAGTATCCTGGCGGGTCCAGTGACCTTGAACGAAATCTTCTCCATTGCTGTCGGAACAATCCGACCGCCGTCATCAACTGCAGAAACATTGACGACTGCCGCCGCTGCATCACTTGCTTGCAGAGTGGTCTTCCACGGTTCCAGACGCAAGGCTGCGGGGGCATCGGTCGTCTCCACCTTTGTCTCGGAGACTACTTTTCCAGTGGCATCATATCCCTTGGCAGAGAGCGTTCCGGGGGCATATTTGACCTTCCAGCTCATTTTCGAATCGGGCTTCACCTCCTTCTTGCCGAGGGAGGTTCCATTGAGGAAGAGTTCCACCTCGTGGCAGTTGGCGAGAGCGTCGACGCGGATCTCCTGCCCCTCCTTGCCCGGCCAATTCCAGTGAGGAGCAAGATGGAGTACCGGTTTCTTGCCCCACCAAGCGCGGTAGTACCACCAGTTGTCCTTGGGGAACCCACATGTGTCGATGATGCCGAAGTGGGAGCTGACGCAGGGCCAACCGTACGGGGTCGGCTCGCCGCGGTAGTCGAATCCTGTCCAGACGAAGCCACCGCTCAGCCAGGGGCGCGTGGCAAAGAGTCCACCCCACCAACTTTCAGGAGTGTTTCCCCTGCCGTCGTAGGAGTCGACGAATCCCTTCTCCTTGTCGGTCACATACTCGCCGCGAGTGGTCTGATAGCTGGCATCCTCGGATCCGACATGCGGCTGATCGGGATGCTTGGCTCGGTAGGAGTCGATAGCCTTGGCTCCTTGGTAGTTCCAGCCGCGCACTTCTAGTGCCCCCATGAGGCCCGTGTCGACATCCCCGATGTTCTCGGCTGCAGTGACGGGGCGGGTGGGGTCGAGTTTCTTGACCAGACGCTGCATAGTCAGGCCAATGCGCCCAGCCTCTTCCTCAGACTGACGGTGCTCCTCATTACAGAGGCTCCAGATACAAACACTTGGGTGATTCCGATCACGTAGGATGAGGCAGCGGAGAAGATCAAGGTTCTGATCGCTACTTCCAAGGAGTCGGTTTTCATCCATAACGATCATGCCGAGGCTGTCGCAGGCATCTAGCAACTCAGGAGTCGGCGGATTGTGAGATGTACGGTAGGCATTGCTAAACTCCCTAAGTTTCTGAATACGGAATTCCTGAAGAGCATCGGGAAGCGCCGCACCCACTCCTGCATGGTCCTGATGGTTGCAGGTTCCGTAAAGCGGACAGGGCTTCCCGTTAAGGAGAAAACCACGGTCCTTGTCAAAAGCAACTGTCCGGATGCCAAAAGCTGTTTTGAGGCGGTCGGTTACCTTACCATCGACAGAAAGGATGTTGCTCAGAAGATAGAGAGACGGAGTCTCGGGAGACCATAGCCGAGGCTTGGGAACAGATCCCGTAAGGACGAAAGTCTTGGCCTCACCGGCGGCTATCTCACCCTTTTTTGAACTCAGAGGAATACTTTCCCCTCCGGACGCCGCTGCGACCGACCCAGACACGGAGATTGAGACGGAATTGGTTCCCGTGTTGGTCACGGTGACCGAGGCAGTGACAGCAGCGGCCCCCTTCGGAATGGAGAGTCCGTTCCCTTCAAAATGAGAGGTGACAAAAATACCGTCGGGGGCAATCGCCACAGGCGCCGTCTTGTCGAGCCAGACATGACGATAGATGCCCGCCCCCTCGTAGAACCACCCCTCGAAAGCCGAGGCATCTACCTTTACTGCAACCGCATTGATGCCGCCGTAATGAACGATGTCAGTGATATCTATCCGGAATGGGGAGTAGCCGCTCTCGTGGTGTATCATCTGCCAACCGTTCACAAAGACCCGGGCATCGCGGTAGATTCCGTCGAACTGAAGGTAGATTCTCTTTCCAGCATCTGCTGCGGGGATCTCAAACTCCCGTTGGTACCAACCAACGTCATTCTGAGGATAGGCGGGTCCCACCGGCTTAAACCCATGATTTTTGTCAGACTTCTCGTCGAAAGGAAGCTCCACTGCCCAGTCGTGCGGCAGATTCACAGAACGCCAAAGAACGGTGTCGAACTTCTCGGCAGCGGGACCCGAACTGGTACCCCCCTTGGTTAGTGAGAGAGCGTTCGGCCAGTCGTCGCCGAGGTGAAATTTCCAGTTGCCGTCGAGCGAAACATGTTCCCGGGGGGAATCAGCACCATCTGCGTGGAGCGCGCAGAACGGTGATAGCAGAAGGGCGACAAGAATGGGGGCAACGTGTTTCATGTATGTGTACTTAACTTTAGGGTTTAACTGTCTCTACATAGGAGAACTTGCCATCTTTAACCTGAAGCATAACGGCCGGCTTGTTGGGATTACGATGCTCATCAAGGGTGATCTTTCCCGTGACTCCCTGAAAATCCTTGGTCGCTGCGATAGCCGTATTGACTTTCGCTGGATCACTTGTTCCGGCACGCTTCATCGCGTCGGCCAGCAGGCGTAGGGCATCGTAGCCAAGTGCCACCATAGCATCCGGGTTCTCGTTGTATTTCTTTCGGTAGGCATTCACAAAGGCAACCACTTGCGGATCAGTGCTCTGGTTGGAAAAATGATTCGAAAAGTAGCAACCCTCCATGGCGGGGCCTCCTACGGAAATTAGCTCTGGGGAATCCCATCCATCCCCACCGATGAATGGAACGGTAATTCCGAACTGTCTGGCCTGATGGATGATGAGCGGTGCCTCAGTGTAATAGGCGGGCAGGAAGACAACCTCCGGATTGGCTGCCTTGATCGCCGTCAACTGAGCACTGAAATCCTTGTCGCCGCCACTGTAACTTTGCTCGCCGGTAATTTTCCCTCCTTCTCTGGAAAACCTTTCCTTGAAGCTTTTGGCCAACCCCAAGCTGTAGTCCTTGGAAACATCCGTCAGAATTGCCGCCTTGGTTGCACCTAGCTCCCTTGCAAATTTCGCACAGACGGTCCCCTGAAAGGGATCGATGAAACAGACCCGAAAAATATGGTCGCCTGCCTCCGTGACCTTTTCATTGGTCGATGCCGGTGAAATCATGGGGATGCCGCTTCGTTGTGCGATCGGGGCAGCCTCAAGCGAGCGACCCGAGGCGACCTCCCCAATCAATGCCACCACTCTGTCGCGAGTTATCAGTTCACGCACTGCAGTGGAGGTCTCACCAGGTTTGGACTGATTATCCTTGGTAATTAGTCGAATCGGCTGGCCAAGCACGCCACCGGAACCATTGATCTCCTCAAGGGCAAGCCGCACTCCCTTGTCGGTACTCTGGCCAAAAGTAGCCTGAGCACCTGTCAGAGATGCAAACTGACCAACTGGGATTCCCGTCTCGACTTTTTTGGAGCAGGCAGGCAATCCCAATGCGAGTGAGAGATACAGCAGATGAAAGGGAAGGAAACGCGACTTCATGAAGTTGAGGTTAAAAAGTAGCAGTGGTGATTGGAAGCGCTGAAATTTCTTTGATGGGCAATCACTTCATATTCAGGGAACAGCCTTTATTTGTTGTTGCCGAAATGGTATTACTTACATGCGTACCCCCCATATCTTATGCGGGATACACGAGGTTTCTTCAGTTCGCCCATTTTTTCCCTAAGAAGTTCTTTCGACCCTTCGCGTCAATAGTTGATCCAAGGGATCTAATCCGACGAGATTCGCATCACCGACAAGGAGACTACTGCATAATGCAACCGCGTTGGTGTTTTCGGCGGCGACCAAGGCTCCATACGGAAGCGCTGGGATTGCCACTAGCAGGAGTAACCTGATGGAGGGGATTTTCATCTGGTGAATATGTCAGTTGCAAACGCTATATGCAGGGTGCAAAACATACCAATTTCTGGCAAAAGCATGCCGATTCTTGATCCGAAGACAATGCATTCACCTGACAGCCAAAAAAGACTCCCCAGCCAGAAGGCCCTACGACCTGATCAGCGACGTGCTGCCGCCGGAGCCCAAGGCCGTGGATAACACGGTGCAGTTCAAAAACCTAGACCCCCGACTAGGCCAAGCCCTTCAGTGAAGAGGCTTAAGGCGATTTTTTGACTGCATCGAGTTCACCAGACAATGTCTTGAATTTCCCGGATTCCGCAGATTGGAGATTACTTGTTTCACCAAGATCGCTCTTCAGGTCGTAAAGCTCGCCTGTTGGGGAGTAGATGGGGCGTCGAATCCTAGCCACCTCTATCAACTTCCAGAGTCCGTCGCGGAACCCGAACACATGGGAACCATCGTGCTCGACCAATTTGCCGCGAGCGTTTTTGGTGTTCCCGAGCAAAGCAGGCAGAACATTCACGCTGTCCGGGGCATCCCCGGCAGGGATGCACTGGCCTGTTAGTGCTGCAAGGGATGCGGAAAGATCGACCTGGCTCACCAGCGCATCCGAGACACCCGGAGTCACGCGGCCGGGCCAATTCACGATGAAAGGAACGCGCGTGCCTCCTTCGTAGACGCTGTACTTGCCACCGCGCAGGAGGCCAGCCGGAGTGTGGCCGTTCAGATCCTCCACGGACCGGTCATCGTAGCCGTCGTCAAGGACCGGACCGTTGTCGCTGCTCAGGATGACGATCGTGTTAGAGGAGAGGTTGTTTCTGGCAAGCGCGGAAAGGATTTCCCCGACGCACCAGTCAAACTGCACGATCGAGTCGCCACGCACTCCACATGCGCTCTTGCCTACAAAACGCGCGTTCGGCACTCGTGGCACATGGGGGTCGTGTGTGGCGAACTCAAGAAAGAAGGGGCGGCTCCTGTTTCGGTCTATGAAACCAACGGCCTTACCGGTCAGTACATCAGCCTTGTCCTCATCTTTCCAGCGGGCCGCATTGCCGCCAGACATGTACCCGATCCGACTGATGCCATCAACGATCGTGCCGTCGTGTCCCTTGCTAAGACCCATCTTAAGCAATTCAGGATGGTCCCGGCCTGTGGGATCATGGCCGATGGGTTTTCCGTAACTGACTTGAATTGGATCCTTGGGATCAAGGCCGACAACTCGATGATTCTCAATGTAGACACACGGGACCCGATCGCTGGTGGATGGCTGGATGAAGGCATAATCAAAGCCGACCTCAAGTGGGCCCGGCCTGATCTCTCCGTTCCAATCCGGGCCACCCTGACCACCGAGCCCAAGATGCCACTTCCCTACTATGCCGGTGCGGTAGCCGGCGCATTTCAGGATCGAGGGGAGTGTGGAGTGTTGGGGATCAATGATGAGCGAAGCGTTGCCGGGGAGGATGCCAGTTCCATTTCTGCGCCACGGATATTCGCCGGTCAGAATAGCGAAACGGGACGGAGTGCAGGTTGCTGAGGTGGCATGGGCATCGGTGAAGCGAAGGCCCTGCGTGCCGAGGCGATCTATATTCGGCGTCGGAATCTTCGTTCCGCCATAGCAGCCGGTGTCGCCAAACCCAAGGTCGTCCGCGAGGATCAGCACGATATTGGGCTTGACCACTGGGTTCGTTGTATCCTCTGCCTTTAACAACCCAGTCGACGTCACCAGCAGCATGGCAGGAAGTATCGGAATGATGAACTGTTTCATGGGGGCAAGGGAATCTTGCCACCCACCTCCACACCTGACATCTAAAAACAGAGGTCGAGCAACCCCATTTTCCGCCCGTCTGTAAAAGACGGACTCGCAACCCCCTCTCAGGTGCGCTTCCTCCGTAATCCGGTTGCTGTAGACTTGTCGGACAGCAATCCACAAGTGTTTGCAAAATGGGTAAAACAATGCCTCTCGCTACAGAGTAGTAGAGGGGTAGTAGAGGGGTAGTGGGGGGTGTAATGGGCGAGTTGTATCCGAGTAGTGGCGGAAGGGGTGGAATTCGGCGAAAAGTCTGCTGGTTTCGAGGCTGATTTTAGCCCTTTGAACATACTCCTCAAACACTACGCCATCACTACTCCCTCCATACTAGGCAGTGACACCTTACCTACAACTCAAAGCGAAATCCTATACCCACTGACACGTGGACTCTTGGTATTGTGAGAATCGCGAAGTGACGCAGAAATTGCCTTAGAGTTGTCGTAGGATGATGGCTCGATATAGATCTCTGACTTCTCATTACATTTCTTAACACTGTAAAAAACAGAACAGTTATAATGAGAGTAAATAGAGGCTTTTTTCCATCTGGAGGCTCAT
>Ga0007854_10000471_pt1 | contig 26099 bp, 20 predicted proteins | sample CryBogCBH12Aug08_FD_60382 | JGI IMG/M metagenome (GOLD analysis project Ga0007854, IMG submission 60382) | Freshwater microbial communities from Crystal Bog, Wisconsin, USA - CBH12Aug08 | ecosystem: Environmental > Aquatic > Freshwater > Lake | place: Crystal Bog, Wisconsin, USA | collected... | reverse complement strand
GGCATCACGGGCTGGGCTCAGGTCAACGGACTGCGCGGTGAAACCAATACTCTCGAAAAAATGAAGGATCGAATCGACTTCGATCTGGATTACCTGCGCAACTGGTCATTGAGACTGGATACTCATATCATTCTAAAAACAATCCTTGTCGTCTTCAAAGATCAAAATGCGTACTAAGCAAATATAGAAAATTAATTATCAAATGCGGCCACTAAATTTCCAAGTAATGCTCAAGAATCTTAATCCAATAGTCCGAATGGGCTATTGGAATTAAAGAGGTTAAAATGATAGTATACAATCACTATGTGTGTAAACATCACTCTAATAACTTATAGCATATAGTTAAAATTAGCCGGCGAGGATGCTCTAGAAATTTTTTTAGAGCTTTCTTGTTTTTGATCCAAAGATTTTTACGGGATAGCTGAGGCACAGCTATTTGGGCGCAAAGGGCTAAATCGACTTATTGAAAAATAACATACCCTTAAATACTCTATTGATTAACACATACAAAAAGTTGATGAATTTGCAGGCCACATCTAATTCAAATAATCCTTATCCCAACTTGCAAAGATTGGGGAGCGCCTCACTGTATCTGGATGAAATTCTAGAAATTGAACACGTAAAGTTATTTGAAGATTTCTCCAAAGATGAAATAGAAGCGCTCTGTCGCTACATGACATGTTATGCCGCCCCAACGGGTTACAGACTATTAAAAGAAGGCGATGAGGGTGATTTCATGCTACTCATCCTGACGGGCAAGGTATCGATTCTCAAACAGACCGAATCAGGAGATAGGTGCCAATTGGCAGTTGCCATACCAGGTATGTCATTAGGGGAAATGACCCTGATTGACGGTAGTCCGCGTTCAGCCAGTTGCGATAGCATCACTCCAACGGATTTTGCCGTACTTGATCGCACGGCACTGAATGCAATTCTTGTAAAAATGCCACGCCTTGCAAACAAACTACTCCTCGTTTTATTGCAATTCATGACCAGAAGATTGCGTGACACCAGTTCCAAATTAGTTCCGAAAGATCTGGAACTGATTATTTGATGCATATAGCCAAAACAATAAAATGTATTGCTCTATATTTTCTACTCATGATTTTACCCGCTTGCGGGGGCGGGGGCGGGGGTAGCAGTACAACCACCAGCTACTCTATTCGCGGGACAGTCTCCGGACTGATTGGAAATGTCGTGCTGCAAGACAATAATAGCGACACTCTATCTATTACGTCTAATGGCACCTTCACTTTTGCCACGCCTGTTGCCAACAGCAGCAACTACAATGTAAGTATCCTTACCCAGCCAGCTGATCAAACCTGTAACCTATCCAACAGTAGCGGAACAACCACCGCCAACGTAAGCAGCATTAGCTTGACCTGTACAAACATCCCCATTCTGAGTCTGCCGAACCGCTCGATTAATCCGAGTAATCTCGCGGTAATCGTATCGGCTAATGATCCCAATTCGGTTGCCATCGCGAATTATTACCAATCAACTCGGGGCATTCCCGCCGCAAATATAATCACAGTGAATGTGCCCACGGGTTCTGACACGATCTCGGACACTAATTTTGCTACGCTGAAAGCTGCGATTGATGCCCAGCTACCTAGCAACATACAAGCAACGCTTTTAACCTGGACTGCACCATCGCGGGTAGTGGGTACCGGCACATGTGTGATGAGCATTACCAGTGCCATGGCTTTTGGTTTCAATGCCTCTTATTGCGCAAATACTTGTGCCCTGACCACAGCTTCTGCTTACTTTAATTCTGAAACAGCTCAACCTTGGCAAGACTTTCAAATGAGGCCTTCCATGATGCTGGGAGCATCTTCAGTGGCTGCTGCGGAATCTCTTATCAATACAGGCTTGAGCGCAGATGCTACCTATCCAGCCGGAGATGGATACCTGATGAATACCAGCGATCAATATCGCAACGTACGCTGGTATGACTATACAAATCTCCCAGCCCTATGGTCAGGAAACTCGGGAATACAACTCAACTACATCAACAATTCGGCAGGTACAGCAAGCGACACTATTTCGGGCAAGTCCAATGTGCTTTTTTATTTTACCGGTCTTGCCAGTGTTCCGAACATCACAACAAATATTTATCAACCCGGTGCCATTGCCGACAGCTTAACTTCTTTTGGCGGCTATTTACCTGGTGGCAACGGTCAAATGTCCATTACCAGTTGGTTAAATGCAGGAGTGACTGCCAGCTACGGCACGGTTGCCGAACCTTGTAACTTCACCGAAAAATTTTCGCAAGCCTCAGTGTTGATTGATCAATATTATCGGGGAGCAACGTTGATCGAAGCCTATTGGAAAGCTGTTCAAATGCCTGGACAGGGTTTGTTTGTTGGTGAGCCACTCGCTCAACCTTTTAGAGATACACCCAGTTTCACGATCAACGGAAGGCAGTATCAAATCAGTACAAGGGCTCTACGCGCAAACAGCAACTACTCACTGCAATACCTTACCGGCTCATCAAGCAATTGGACGACTTTGATGGCCTTCCCCGCAGTTACTCGTGCACGACCTCAAGTCTTGTATGCTCCATTGCCCCCCGCCAATGCAACTCAAATTCGCTGGGTGGGGCCTTGTACAATGAATTCAAATCAACAGTGTACGTTAGGCAGTTCAAATTGATTAACCGAGCCATCCAAAAAACTTTGTATTAACAGAATGTCAGTATTAAACGATTCCAATTTTATAACTATATCCAACTTAGCCGGAACATTAATCAAAATTTGGTATCACGATTTCAAAATGGTGACGGATGGTAATATACTAAGCACAATTCAATACTTGCATGAGTCCGTTGGACTTGATTCCGCCATTCACGAATGAACAACCCAGCTGACAAATCATTCATTAAAAGGGAACAGGTTCGCCAATTATTTGAAGGGCTTCCTGCGTCTATTGCCGGCAGCAGTTTACTCTCAATCATTCTTTGCTATGCCTTGTGGGGAGTGATCGATCATGTTTTGATCTTTATCTGGTTCTCCATGGTTTTCGTGGTAAATTCAGCAAGGATTGTTCTTCTCCAAGCTTTTCGTAGGTCTGAACCGATAAAGAATCCTGAAAAATGGCTTATCTGGTTCCGTGCAAGCGCGATTGCGATTGCAGCCGCATGGGGCTTGTCGGGGGTCATTCTTTTTCCTGCGAATGACGTATCTCATCAGGCTTTTTTGGCTTTTGCGTTGACTGGTTACTCTGCAGGAGGGACCATGGCCTATGCAATTGACTTTGCATGTGTCGTACCCTTTGTACTGTCTGCTCTTTTGCCATTCACAATTCGCTTGCTCGCCACCGGAGGCGAACTTGCTCACACAATGGGACTTTCCGTTGCAGTGTTTATTTTCTTTGTGCTGGTGAGCATGCGACGAATCTGCAGGAGTACGATTGAAAAAATCATTCTGCAGATTGATGCAACCCGTCGTGCGAATGAATTGTATGAGTCCGAAACAAAACTTCGAACACTTTATGATTCAACAAGTGATGCTGTCATATTAGTCAACCACAGTCACTTTATTGACTGTAACCAGGCAACTCTGAATCTGTTTGGTTGCCCGAGCAAGGAAGCATTTTGCGCCCTGAGTCTCGTTGAGCTATTTCCGGTTGTGTCACCCGGCGGGCCAGATCCGATGATACTTGCCAATCAGATGATTGCCACTGCATTAAAAAATGGCCATCATAGATTCGAGTCGGTGCATCAACGTTTGGATAATGGCAAGATATTTGACGCCGAAGTATTACTCAACGCATTGGAACTCAATGGGAAAGCCATTCTTCAATCTACCATTCGAGATATTTCGGAGCGCAAGCAGAAAGAAATTGAATTAATTCAGGCTAAAGAAGCGGCCGAACAGGCAGCCCGGGTAAAAAGCGATTTTTTGGCAAACATGTCCCACGAAATCAGGACGCCGATGAATGCCATTATCGGCCTTTCAGAACTTGCATTGGATAGTACCGATACCGGAGAAATAACCAGCAACCTCAAACAAATTAACGAATCCTCAAAGTCATTAATGGGTATTCTTAACGACATATTGGATTTGTCCAAAATTGACGCACACCAACTGACCATTGAAAACACGATATTCAATCTTGATGAATTGCTGGGTACACTCAACCGTATGTTTACCCTGTATGCACAGGGTCAAAACTTGGGATTTTCTATCAATTGTGAAGATAGAATTCATCGATTACTGTATGGAGATCCGCTCAGGTTAAGGCAGATCCTTACAAATCTTCTGAGCAATGCTTTCAAATTTACTGAAAATGGAGCGATCACCCTGAATGTTTCTCTAGTCAAATCCAGCCCTGTTGGAATTACACTTGATTTTCAGGTAAGCGACAGTGGAATCGGCATGACAGAAACACAAATTGAAACCTTGTTCAAACCATTCGTACAGGCCGACAACTCGATCAGCCGCCGTTTTGGAGGCACCGGGTTGGGTCTTGCAATTAGCCGAAACCTGGTTCAACTGATGGGAGGCAAGATACAAGTAAGCAGTCAGTCTGGCATAGGAAGTTCATTCAACTTTCAAATTTCATTCGCGCCTGCAACCCCCAAGTCGAGTGAATACCAACGACGTGAAGCTGACCAGGCTCCACAAGAATTCCGCGAAATAGCTCAAATTCTAAGGGGCAAAAGGGTCTTGCTTACGGAAGATAACCGTGTTAATCAACTTGTCGCAAGCAAAATGCTAGTCAAACTCGGCCTGCTCGTCGACATAGCCAATAACGGTCGAGAGGCTATTCAACATTTGCAGGAAAAATCTTATGACGTCGTGCTAATGGATATCCAGATGCCTGTCCTGGACGGACTGGAAGCAACCCGCCAGATCAGACAGGATGAGCGTTTTTTTTCACTTCCGATTATAGCAATGAGTGCAGGTGTCACACTGGACGAACAAACGGCCTGTGCAGATGCGGGTATGACTGGATTTATACCTAAACCGATAGAGTCGACAGAACTGGCTAACAAGTTGGTTAAACTGTACTCCCCTGCAATTTAAAGCTGATGTTCAGTAAAATTTCGTTTCGCCTTCCGGACGTGTTTTGAAACGCTTGTGCAACCAGAAATATTGCTCCGGCATTTCCAAGACGCGTTGTTCGATGAATTCGTTCATGCGTCGTGTATCGGCAATATCATCTCCGGTTGGATAATTTTGCCAGGCCGGATAGAAAGTCAGAACGTACCCTGCCGCGCCGGGCAACAAGCGAGTCACACAAGGAACGATCGAGGCTTTGGTCATTGCAGCCAAACGGGGTACGGTGGTAATTGTCGCTGCTGGTACTCCGAAAAAAGGAATAAAAGCACCATCTTTAACGGTCTGATCCTGATCGGGCAAGTAGAAGAATGGTTTTCCTTGGCGTAACCCTTTAATGATAGGACGGAGTCCTTGTTGGCGAGAGTAGATAAGTTGATTGCCAAAGCGTATGCGTTTCTTGTAAAGCAGATCACTCAAATAACGGTTTTTTTGCTGCGAGTAAACGCTGATCGAATCAGCCCTTTGGGAAATCCACGAACCGCCAATATCCATTCCCACAAAGTGAGGTGTCAAAATAACAGTTGGCTTGCCTTTCATGGCTTCAAAATGTTCAATGCCCTCGACCCGGATCAGGCTGCAGATGCGCTCTTTGCTCGACCACCATAATAGGCTGCGCTCAATTAACCCGCGCCCGAAAATCTTGAAATGATCGCGTACCAGTTTTTTAAGCTCAGTAGCATTCATATCCGGAAAACACAAACGTAGATTAATAGCAGCCACCCGGCGCCTCTCAGTCGCCAGCGAGTAAAGAATAAGGCCCAACGTATTGCCAATCCACACCAGAACCCTGAACGGAAGAAAGTGAATTGTCCATAATAGAAAAACAAATAAACGTGTCAGCATAATAAGCGACCCAAAACATTTGGATACATTTTGATTAGCCCGAATCGTCTAGTGTGGCCGGTTACAAGACGGTGCACTCTTTTCGCATAAGTTGTGATTATAAAATCGAAAGATTATTTTTGGAAACTGCGATATGGTAAAAAATATTCAGCTAAAGTTAACTCACACAAATCACTTCAAGATGTAGCAAGAGACGAAGAACTGTTCACGTCAAAAGACGCTCTTTCCTATGCGCTGTCTTCATCAGGTAACGAGGCCAACAGTGCAGCAATATCTGCCTCACCGAATTTAACCAGACCGCTGGCATCTTCAGACAAAATACCGGCAGCAAGGTCGGCCTTTTTTTCTTGCAGTGAAAGTATTTTTTCTTCGATACTACCGGCCACAACCAACTTGTAGACAAATACATTCTTGGTTTGTCCCAGACGATGTGCCCGGTCAGTAGCCTGGTTTTCCACAGCGGGATTCCACCACGGATCATAATGAATCACCGTATCGGCAGCAGTCAGATTCAAACCCACTCCGCCCGCTTTGAGACTGATCAAAAAGATTGGTACTTCTTCATCCTGAAAACGGCGCACCACTTCCTCGCGGTTTTGCGTGTCACCGGTCAGTTTTACATACGGCAGCTTTTCAGTTGCCAACTCGGCTTCGATCAATTCAAGCATTGAGGTAAACTGCGAAAACACCAGAATACGCCGACCTTCACTGACGAGCTCCGGCAACATTTCCATGAGCAAATCAAGTTTGGCCCGTTCCTTAACTTTTTTTGCGCTGGTCAATTTGAGTAGGCGGGGATCGCAACAAACCTGACGTAATTTGAGCAGGGCGTCGAGGATAATAATATGACTACGTGAAAAACCTTTAGCGGCAATTTCATCACGGACACGCTGATCCATGGCAATGCGCACGGTTTCATACAGGTCGCGCTGTCCGCCTTCCAACTCGACGGTGCGCACGATCAAAGTTTTGGCGGGCAACTCTTTGGCAACCTCTTCCTTGCGTCTGCGCATAATAAAAGGTTTTACCCGTCTGGCTAACAGGTCCCGGCGCAATTTGTTGCCGTGCTTTTCGATAGGAGTGCGCCAGATTTTGGTAAATTCCTTGGCATCTCCCAGCAATCCGGGCAACAGAAAGTCGAATTGCGCCCACAGTTCGCCCAAATGATTTTCCAGCGGTGTACCTGTAAGACATAAACGATGTCTTGCGTTCAGCTTGCGCACCACTTGTGCTGCCTGGCTGGATACATTCTTGACCGTTTGCGCTTCATCCAGAATTAACAGATGATATTCAAATTCAGACAAAGCTTCCTCATCCCGCCACAGCAAAGGATAGGTGGTCAGTATGACATCATATTCGCATATGGATGGAAAGTGTACGGCCCTTTGACTACCCTGCAGGGAAAGCAATTTGAGTTGCGGGACAAAGCGCTCTGCTTCGCGCTTCCAGTTAAAGATAAGCGAGGTGGGAAGTACGACCAACGAGGGCTTGTCCATGCGACCACTCTGTTTCTCAAGAAGCAGGTGCGCCAGCGCCTGGGCAGTTTTACCCAACCCCATGTCATCGGCCAATATTCCCGAAAGATTCTGTTCACGCAGGAATTGCAGCCAGGATAATCCTTCGAGCTGATACGGGCGCAACTGTAAAGCGAAACCTTCAGGAGGATTGACAGCCTTGATGCCAGACGTATTTCTGAGTTTATTGGCAAGCGCAGTAATCGACTCCATGCCTTTGAACTGCCAGCGTGCCATCGTGACCAACGCGTCGATTCGCGCGACGTCATAATGGGAGAGTCGAATTTCTCCGCTTATTTTGCCGTCGAATAATTCGATCAGCGTGCGCGCCAGAGGTTTGATCCGGTCCGCAGTCACCCGGACTCTGCGACCATCGGGAAGCCTCAGTTCAACCGCTTCGGTATCCTGCATTTTTTCTAACAGGTATGCATCCAGCCAGCGTGGGTCAATTTTAAATAACTCTTGCAACATTGGAGCCAAAGGTAGCCGCTGTCCGTTCACCACAATTCCCATGTTTAAATTAAACCAGCCCTCTTCCTCCTCCTCAAACTCGCCTTCCCATGCTTCCACTTCCAGAAAATTGTGGCGAAAGCTTGGAGAAATAACGACTTCCCATCCCGCTTCGCGCATCAAAGGGACTTCACTAAGCATGAAAACTGGCCATGACTGCTCGTTTTCAAGGCCATAAACGGGCGGATTGGGAATCCCACCTGAAGTACCCACATAATCCGGTACCGGTTCAAGTCCATATTCTGCAAGAGTATCGATGGCTTTTTTTTCCATCTTTTTGTCGCGTATCACACGCACCGTTTCACCGCTAGCCAAGGTGACAAATTCACTCTTGTAGTCGGGTAAAACAACCGCTTCGCCATAGCGAAATTTTATACGTGCGAAATCCAGCTCCTGCTTGCCATGACCATAACGCCTGAAACTTCCCAACCATAATGGCGCCGATGTTTCAACAACCAACATCGGCACATAAGAGGTTTTGATGATACGTAACCGATCCTTGCTGGGTACTGGCAAATCCGGAACGATCTCGCGCAGAACATCGGCTACCAGTGGAATATCTATTTCACTCAATGCTGGCATGTTCAGCAACTGCATAATCTGCACGGGTGTCTGCGACAGTTGCATCTGGCCAATTTCACCCAGATCGGCATCGACATACCAAGTGGCTTCCTGTAACGGCAACACCTCCACACTCTTCCCGCTCCGGATGATCCTTGGCAACATCCGTCCGGCTTCATCTGCGCCCCAATCCAGATGGGCACTACGCGTTTCTCCGCGTTTGAGTTGGGTGGGATTGGAATTTAACTTTGAGTTTTCCATAACAAACAGGCGCCCGCTGTCGAGCAACCGAGTCAGAATTTCATGCCCCTGAGGACACATCACTTTAAACCCGTCGTACTTATCGCGTTGTCTCCACAACAACCGCAACAACCCCAGATCTTCTTCACTAACGTATTGAGGTGGTTTAATCAGCGCGCGTTCAATATTGTCCCAGGCTTCCAGTCTACCCTGTGGATTCCCTTCTGCATCAATTTTTCCCTTGAATACCTCTATCGTAAACTCACCTGTTAAGGACGATCGTTTCAGGGCATAACACAGTCGTTCCGGTTTAGAGTTCGGTTTAGTTTTTTTCTTGGGCGAGGCTTGCACTGCACGGCGAAACGATTCCACCCATTCAACGACTGCCTGGTTAACTACCGGGGCGCGCGGTACAGCCAAAGCCGAAAGCAATACCACAGCCGTGTGTTTACATTTCCACTTCACCGGACAACTGCACGTCGGCTCAATGCGCAGTTGTCCAGCCATATCTTTATCGAAAAAAACCTCCACCTGATAAGGACGGGGCGACGTTCCTTTGACCTGTGCAACGATTTTGTCGAACTGAATATCCAGATAGTCAATCGAATTAAAGTAGGCTTTAGCTTTATGAAGCTCTGTCATGCTGTACCAGCGCTTTACGTCGGCGAGGGTATAAGACTGGGAAGGTGGCATGGTTAATGACATGGGTTATTTAGCTAATCAATAATAGGCGGGTATTTTACATCCCGTAAAACTGAAGCAACTAACAAAAATGCGGAAAGTTTCGACCCTATAAGGTTTAAATGGCATTATGAAAAAATTGACTTTCAACAAGACTTCGTCAAAAATCCAAACTACTTACCGGATTAATTAACTTGGCAACTTAAGGAGAGCTTAATTGGCAAATATCGCAACACTATTGAAAGAAGAAATTACGCGTCTCGCACGAAAAGAAATTCGCAGTGAGACAGAGGGATTCAAAAAGGCCTCAGCACAATACAGAACCGATATTGCTGCTTTGAAAAGACGAGTATCCGCACTCGAAAAGCAAATTTCATTTCTGGAAAAGAAAACCCGCAAGCATGCCGAGGTTTCAGTTGCTTCTGATGCAGATACAAAATTTCGTTTTACTGTGAAGGGATTTAAATCCCTCAGGCAACGTCTCGGTTTGACTGCTGCGGAAATCGGAACGCTTCTTGACACATCGGCACCTACTATTTACAACTGGGAAGCGGGTAATTCCACTCCTCGCGAGCCCCAATTAATCAAGCTTGTAAAGTTGCGAGGTTTGGGTAAGCGTGAAGTCGCTACCATGCTGGGGAACCCTGCAGAATAATTTTCTGCAACAGGCACTCTTAAATAACCTCCTGAAATAGAAGGTTATCCACACTGAATTAAATTCAGTGTGAACCCAATCCGACTATTTCGGTTGTGATAACTCACAGAGAGAATGGCGTCCCTCTACCTTGCAGGAATTTACGAGTCGCCCTCCCGTATCCCACACCTTGATATCCCACTGTTTTTGGCCAGTCCGTTCCATCGTCATAAACCCAAAACCGTTAATCCACGAGCTAAAGTGCTCGACAACAGCACCAAGTGCCGGCGTAGCATCAGACGGAAGTGACTCTGGTAAAGGAACGGTATCTTCCATTGTTCCGGAAAACCCGGCAATAAACTGAGTCGGGTGGGGAGTTGAGAAGCTGACCTCCTGCCACAGGTGAACATGACCTGAAAGCATGTAATTGATGCGCGGGGGCATAATCAAAGGATTGATACTGCTGAACACGGACTGTATCCCTTGATTCCCTTGAAGCAACTTTATTTTACCCTCCTTGTCCCTGCCAGCCGCAAAGCCAAGTATCGGATGATGATTTGCTACAACATTGTAATCCGCTTGCCGTGAAAGCTTATCCAGCTTGTTATACATATCAAGAAATTTAGCCCGGCGAATATCTCCCGGCTGGATTACCCCGTTAATGGTATTTGAGGTATCCAGAATTATTAACTGAGCTTGATCACCCAGCGGAACAGCGTAAGGATCACTGTAATCTCCGTTAACATCATTCACCTCATCAATGCAATCTCTTCCATGTAACAAAGGCCTCGGGTCAACCATGCGCCACCAGCCTTGACCTGCACGAACACAAGATTCGTGATTTCCACGTACCATCACCCAAGGTGCTGCTTTCAACAACACTTCACCCGGCCCAAAAAAATCAGCTTGCCATGCATCCCAGCCATATCCCCATGGACTTCCAGAACATCCTGGATTGTCAGCTGGACAAGCATTCTCCCGGTATAAAATGTCGCCCACATGCACCACCAAATCAGGCTTCCAGTTCGCTGCAGCAGTGGCTACCTGAGCAAAGGGATACAGTTTGCTGTCATTGCAAGCCTGAAACGCATTATCACTTTTTTTGAGTCGACATCCGGTATCTCCGATTACAACAATACGTTTAATCTCTTTGGGCGGCAGAGGCAAGAGATGATTACCAATCATTGCAGTTTTTACACTCCGTGGGATGATTTTCTCGCACGTAAGTAGTGGAAAAAAAGACGATTTTGAGTCTGCGGGTGCGGAGATAGTCGGTCTCAATGAGAAAGATTCGGGTACCGCGCGCACTTCCATCTGTACGTCCCGCTCATCAATGCGAACGACCGGACATTTTGAATCACTGGTCAAAACACGGGCAACAGGCACACCCTCCTCCCCCAGTACGACAAAGGCTGTTGGTGTACCTACAGAAACGGGAATCTGGGCATGAGCTGTACTGAATATCAACAGGCTAACTGCGATAAACAAAACTACTAAGGATTTGTAATTGACACTCACTAAACTGAACATTGGGCTTCCATAAATGATCACAGATTAAATTCGACCCAGACTTGATAGACAAGATCGGCTCCCGCTAATTCGGGAGGAGGTTCAGGATATTGAGCACTTTTCACCGCTTGTAATGCAGCCCGATCAATAATTCCCAAACCACTGGCAACCAACAGATGCGGCTCACCTGGCATTTTGTCATGCAAATGAAATTCAACACGCACCCGCCCTGAATATCCCAAAGCAATTGCTGCCGGTGGGTAATAATGTGCCGTTTGCACTGCCGCACGCACTTTTGCCGCATATTCCGCACTGGGTTTGGCTTTGTCGACGCTGGGTGCCGGAGGCGGAGGGGGCGGCGGAGGCACCGGCTCGGTGAACGCAGTCGGAACCGGAACGACTGGCGGTGTTACAGGCGGCTCAACCGGCACCGGTGGGGGCAGTGTTTGCGGGGTGACCAAAGGAGGGGGGATCTCCTGCTTCGGCTTGGTTTTGGGGGGCTCCGGCTTGGGTTGCGGCACTTGCTCGACGCTTGACAATACAATAGGAATAGTCTCGGATTGTGCTGGTTTCAGTGTCGCAGCCCAAGCAATAATAGCGGCAGCAATAGCCAGCAAAACCGCCTCGATTACTATTGCCAGTCCCAACGCCTGTATGCGATGACTGCTTGAAGTTTCTGACATTGATTTACTTGTTCGCTGTATGCGCGGCAAGCGCTATTTCGGTTGCTCCACCGGCCTTGATTGCATCAATCACGCTCATAACCTGTTGCAGGGAAGCGGTATCATTACCCGCAATCGTCACGGCCGTTTTCCCGCTACCACGTTGCCGCAATAGATCGGTCAACTGAGTCGGCGTAAAGGCTTGGTTTTCCACCAGCAACGATCCGTTCGCACCGATTTCAACCAATAGCTTCGGTGGAGGAATGGTGACAGCTGTGGAACTTGTCGGCAACTTGGTAACTTGGCCGGAAGTCGGTATCATGCGCAGCGTCAGCATTGCGAAAAAGACCAGCAGAAAAAGCATGATATCGATCATCGGAATGATCTCGATTCTGGCCTTGCGAGTTTCCAGATACCGCATTTTAACCTCTCGCCTGGGTGCGGATTAATTCAACCTGCCCCCGATTGGAGGATGACACATCCAACTGGTCGAAGCGATTGAGCAGCATGATCTTGATGGTTTCCAGTTGATGTATCACGATGCGAACACGCGTGTTCAAGGCATTAAAGAACACAAGTCCGATCATCGCAATGAATAAACCGGAAGCAGTAGCGATCAGGGCCTCTGCGATACCACCTGTAACTTGGGTCGGGTTATTCTGTACATCTCCCAAGGCATGAAACGCATTGAACATACCGACGATCGTACCAAACAAGCCCAGCAACGGTGCCAGCGTAATAACCGTGTCGAGCATCCAAAGTGAACGATCGAGTGTGGGTACTTCATGCATGATTGCTTCTTCAAGATGTCCGTCGAGTGTGGCACGGTCAACACTCGACGGTTCGTTTTGCAGGATCGCGAACAAGCGATGATGCGGAAGTTGCGAAGAACTATCCTGCTGAACCGTAGAAGCACTTGCGCCTCCTCCTTGTTTCAGCATCTCAATGAGGCGTACCCCTCCCTCTTGCATGTTGGAAAGGTAACGAGTGCGCTCTATGATTACAGTCAGCGCTACCAGCAATAGCAGCAACATAAGGTAAAGGGTACCTCCCGAATCGTTTGCGAGTTCCGTCAAATGTGCAATATTCATGATTTTTATTTCCATGTATTTGAAAAATCACCCCACTGCAAGCAGCGGGGTGATTACAGCAACTTCCAGTTTTCAGACTGAAAATTTACACCCAAGTGCACAACCTTTCACATGGAGAAATTCTAAGCCTGATCTTTTCTATTTACATGCTGATCGACAAACTCAGTTCGTAATTTCTCTCGGGAACCACATAAAATAAAGGATTACCGGAAGCATCCGTATTCAGAGCGGCATAGTTACCACTCTTATTGAACAGATTATTGACCTGAAATCCAATTTTAGCGCTTTTACCCCATGCGCCTATGTCCTTAAGCGAATAACTAGCGTTTAAATTAGTTAAAGTAAAACTAGGTAATGAGAGAAGATTGCCTGAAGCATCAGGTACATCGGCGTAGCGTTGCCCCACTTCTTTGGCGATCACTGAAGCATAGATGGGGCCTTGGTTGTAAATTACACCGGCAGACCCTGTATTTTTTGGAACATCAGGCAAAGGACTCGCAGTATTGCTTAAGGAGTTATTGTTGATTGTATAGTTACCATAAAGACTGAATCCTTCTCCAACAACATAGGTTGCCTCTCCCTCCAGACCATTAAAACTCACGGTCCCGGTATTGCGGAAGCAAGTACTCGTACCACAGCCATAGGAAGCATTTTCGTTATCAAAATTAATCTTGTAAACATCGCCGGAAACACTTAAACGATTACTGGTCCAAGTCGTGCCAAGCTGAAGATTCTTCGATTGCATGGTGCTCATTTGGCCTGCATTCACACTTGTAGTAGCACTCCCTTTATAGAATGTATTTAATCTGGGTGCAAGAAATCCTTCCGCATATTGGGCATAAGCGGTCCAGTTTTGCTGGATGGTGTAATGAGCATCCAAAGCCGGTAAAACCTTGGACCAAGTTTGTGAACCACTGTAAGGCATTCCGGAACCTTGATTGACACTAGCGTCTATAGTACGAGTAAAGGATGAATATTTGAGTCCCGGGGTAACAGTCAATGAATCCGTTGCTTTCCATTCATATTGAACATAGGGTTGGATGGTGGTCAAGGTGTCATGCATAGCCCGATCCATTCCGTTCGCACCCGCAGAGCCTCCACCCGTATTGATTGCTCCGCCCAGAGTCCAGTCAACTTCCTTTTGCCAACGATTATTGGTCTGACGATCAATCCAAGCACCCAGATCTAATTTACCATGACCCAAATCTTCAGAAAGGCGCAATTGATCGCCCCATGATCTGTAGTTCATGGTCATCATCTCACCTGGTACATCGGTAGCAAGAGTAGTTCCCGCTACTATCGTGCCATTCGTGCCTGGGTCGCCGATACCATTGTTGTTTCCACCATTAAAACCGTTGTGATAATAAGCATAGGTGTAGAGCTTGTTGTCTACCTTCCAGTCACCCATTTGAGTTTTGAGTCCGACGTATTCAAAATCGGCGGTGATGTCATCGTAGTTATAGCCCGCATAATCCTGCCGGGTCGGATCGTTACTCAGCCCATAGTTATAACCATGTGCAGTTATGTTCGCTTGAGTGGCACCTAGCGATACATTCTGGTGTAGTTTGTTCTGCATCGAGACAAATGAAAGCACAGTATTGTCCGATAGTGGCTTAACAAACTTCATGAAAAGATTTTCACGACGTTGACCCGCATTGGTTAAGAACCCGTCAGTCGTGATGTTCTTGTAATCAATCATGGCGCTTACATCACCGTAATTCTGCATGACACCGGTATCAAACTCAGCTCCCAACAGATGGGTATTGAAGCTTCCAACGGTACCATAAAGACTTACGGCTGGAGCCAATAACGGGTCTTTCGAATTGACTGAAATAGTACCGCCGGCAGTGGCATAGCCAATCGTACTTGCGTTTCCTGGGCCGCGATCAACCTCGATATTGCCAAGATCCTGGGACATAAAATAGGAAGTCGAGTGGTGCGTAAAGTCATTGGAATCGCCCCAGGGAATTCCATCAAAAGTGACATTGTATTGACCATCTTTAAAGCCACGCATGGTCAAAGCCTGATTTTCCATCATGCCAGGGCCATTTGGATCAATGCTGACCACGCTGGGAGCAATACTGACGATATCCGAATAATTGGCGCTTGCAGCAGCATTTTCCTGAATGTAATGCTGATTCAAAGTTGATTGAGGCTGAGTCGCTTCGAGCGAATTTTGTGTCGGAGCTTGGTAAGTAGCGGTTTCTTTAGCTGCCGCTTTTCCGACGCCTGAGCCACCCGCACTGCTCTGCACCGAACCCAGATCAACTGCAGTTTGCGCAAAAGAAGCGTTTACACCTGTTGCCAGTAAGCCTCCCATAATCAATTGGGCAATAATTTTCTTTTTGAAATCGAATTGATGAGACATTATTTATCCTTGTAAGCAAATTAAGTAAAAGCAAAATGTAAGAAAATTTCGGATGAGTTCATACATTTCGACATGTACATCAGTAGCCAAAGCAGCGTTAATTGCGCATGCCGATACCCGATGCGCGATGTCCACAGGAGCTACGAGGAATTTACGCAGTCAAACTTAGAGCAATGTGAAAGGAATGTGAATTTTTTATTACAGAGGGCACTGCATTTAAATTTTCTTAAGAGTCCATGAGCTAGGCCTATGAAAAGGAGTCATTCTAACGATTTGTTTCTATAATATATTAAAGGGTTAAACTTGCGGGAAGGGATCAAACACAACCTCTGCAATCAGTCCGGTCCGGTCTTTCCTGTTAGTCAGCAAGATTTCTGCAGATTGCCTGTTTGCGATAGCACTCACAATGGAAAGACCTATACCGCTTCCTTCAGTTTCTTGTTCTCTTATGCGATAAAATCTGTCAAAAACTCGTTGCAGAAGATGTTCGGGAATTCCCGGGCCGTTATCAATAATTCTGACAATAGCCTTCGGCCCCGAGACGACAACGCTCACATCAATCTGCCCACCCTTCTGCGTATAACGAATGGCGTTATCCAACAGATTATCAAACAGGATACGCAGGTCATTAGCATTGGCACAGACGAATGCCGGTTCATCATGTGTCATGCCAAGATCAATCCGTCGTTGATCCGCAATTTCAATGAAATTACCAATGCAAGTCCTTACGATCATCCCTAAATCAATTCTGTTCCTGATGGATTGATTTTCAGTTGCGTATCGAGCCATTTTCAGTAATTGTTCTACCAAATGAATTGCCCGATGTATTCCAGAACTCAATTCACCGATTCGTATATCCAAGTCCTCCTGTGATCGACTTTGTGACAGATTCTCAATTTGCAACTGCAAGGCAGTAAGCGGTGTGCGCAATTCGTGTGCGGCATCCAAAACAAAATGTCTCTGAGATTCTATTGTTTCCTGAATCCGCAACAGCAAACTATTCATTTCAAAAATCAAGGGAGCCACTTCTTGCGGAATGCCTTTATCAGGCAGAGGAGTCAAACTCGATGCATCACGTTGTGTCACTGCACTGGTTACATCGGAAAGGGGTTTAAGTATCCGTGTCACTCCGATTACGACCAGCATCCATGACAACGGCAGCAAACCGACGATAGGGAGCAATGCATACAACGCGGCGTGGGTAGCTATTTCACGTCGAACTTCGTCCGATTGAGAAATCTGTACGGTTCGGTCGGAATAATTTAGGGTATAAACCCGCCATTTCTCACCCAGAAGCTGCGCATCAGTATAACCGGTTGATTTGCCTCTGGGAAGGTCAAAATTGGGGCGCGACGAACGTACCGGTTCAGAAGAACGTATCGGTTCTTCATCATTCCAGACCTGAATCACAAAACTGGCCTGCTGCTCTTCCTTACTTTCCCTGAGAAATTTTTCCTGCATTGAACGTAACTGGGACCCGGTATGAACGCTTTCTGCGATTAAAAGTAACTGGTGATCAAGATATTCTTTGGCTGCATCCTTAGCCATTAAGTACGAAATGCTACCGGCAAGCACACCCACAGCAGCCAAGAGTCCAATCAGCCATACAATAATTTGTTTTTTTAAAGAAATCACAATGACTGCTTCGCTACCAGCCAACCGATGCCTCGAACATTACGAATAATTTCATTGTCAAATTTCTTGCGCAAGGCGTGAATCAATACTTCAACTACATTACTTTCGATTTCTTCGTTGTTGCCATAAACTCGTTTTTCAATCTGACTTCGGGAAAAAACCATTCCGGGACGTTCGATAAGGGTTTGCAGCAAGGCTAGTTCCTTAGTCGAAAGAAACAGTGACTTTCCCCGGTAAGAAGCCTCACGAGTTTGCACATCGATCATTATTTCGCCATTTGCAATAGTGGTGATTTCGTGACTTCTCTGCAGACGCAACACTCCACTGATTCTGGCCATTAATTCTTTGAAGCTAAACGGCTTGACGAGATAATCGTCTGCCCCAAGATCAAGACCATTCACCCGATCTTCAACTTCGTCCCGTGCAGTAATAATAAACAGCGGGGTACGATTACTGCGTGCACGCATGGTTTTCAGAATTTCCAGACCGGACTTTCCAGGCAATCCTAAATCGAGCAACACCAAACCATAACATCCAGACTCTATTGCTGCCAACCCTCTGATTCCATCGTTTATCCAGTCGACCATCATCCCTGCATCTTTGAGTGCACGAGACAAACTCTGACCTATCATAGGGTCATCTTCTATAAGCAATATAGACGTAGCAATACTCATATAGGCACTGGTTTCCTATTATGAACTAGACAATTTTCATCTAAAATGAGACACCATGACGGACACATGAAAAAACGGCATTTATATGCCGTAATAAGAAGGAAGCAGGTACAGAAAATTGTCAGGGGATAGCTTTAACTTACTCACCCGTTGTTTGAAATTTAAACTGAAGAATATTACAAAATGATGAACGAGATAACTTCCCAAGAAATAATCAGTTAAGTAATTATATTAAAACTATAAAATGACATATCGGACTCCATCCTTTTCAGTATGGCCATCTCAATATGCTGGCGCACGCATCTTGCTGCGTAGGTTGCAAATTTAAATCCACCCTCAACTTCAAAGCGTTCCATCGCATGAATCAACCCCTGACTGCCTTCTCTGATCAGTTCAAGAAGATCCACACCACGTTTGCTATAGCTTTTAGCGATTTTGACGATCAAACGGACATTATGGTCAATTATCTGCAACTTTGAATCAGCATCTTCAGCTACAACCAGTTTCAAAAGTGCACTGTGTTGCTGCTTGCTTAACAATAACTGATGTGAAACTTCAATTGATTCTACTTCCTCCAAAGAGGGAAAGCCCAACTCACCTTTATTTATAAGGGTATTAGACAAAGCATCATTCCTGTTCTTGTTAGTTAATCTGCCGCATAATTTTTGCACTATTCGAATAGTTTATTCCTGACCAATTTCAATCGAATTAAAATTTTGTTAAATTTATGTTTATCAGAAAACATCCAATCAGATCGCATTGCCTCGTAATTTCTTAATCAGCAATGCAGGTGTTGTCCTCCCGATACGATGAGAACGCAGTAACAGCAGATGATAAGTTTGCGAAATCAGCACGAGTGGATAGGCAACTTGCAATAAATCAATGATCATGCGCCATTCAGCCAACATTCCCTTCAACAATCCGAGTTTCTCCGTTTTTCTGGATTGTGTCACATGCGGCCAACGTATGACTTGAATTGAAAGTTGGCGTGCTATGATCTGGTGATTCATAAAAACTTCAATCCCAAAACGGGGCAACCGATGAATTTCCTCTAGCACTTCACTTAAAAGAGACTTGCTGATAACCCTCTCACCGGAAACGAAATCCAGACCGATTGCACGAAATATCAACAGGCTATTTTGTCGCAAGCTTAGACAGACATCTGTATTGCCTGTCAAAACAGGCATGGCAAGAGAGGTGATTTGTTCCATTCCAAGGCCGGTTAGATCAGCATCAAGAAGCATTAGAATGTCGTTTTGTGCCTGCGCAACCCCGGTTGCCATAGCAAAACTTTTACCCTGATTAACCGGATAGGAGATTAACTTTACCGCACTGAAACGCTGGACGATTTCAGCTGTATTATCGGTTGAGCCATCGTCCACTACAATGATCTCGTTTAAGAGTGGATGTGCAGAAACCACAGCAAGTACGGCGGCGATTCTGGGAGCTTCGTTGAATGCACAAATGATGCAAGAAATTTTGGAACTGTTATGAATATCGGAACTTACGGTCATATAATATCCTGTGTATGAAACCGATTAGTGAAGTTCTCTCATGGCAATACTTTTGAGCTGGAACAGCTAATTTGAGGTAAATCTTTGTGTTTTCGCTCAATTTTGCGATCGCATTAAATTGACCCTAACCGACTATATACAGCGCTTTTATGACATGCAGATGACATCTCAAGTTTTCAAATCATCACTATTTTGAAATTAAGAAACTTTCATGAATTACCAAACAACAATCCCCCGTATCAACCGGGGGATTCAAAACAGTTCCAAATTAATTACAAGTTGGGCATGGCTTCGGTTGTCCTGAGGCTGGATCCAAGTAAAGACTAGGTGTATTCCCACCCGTTGTGAAGTTGAGCATGTTATTAATTGGCCCTGCCAGCGAGTCAAACGACCCGTTGATGCGTGCACCTGACAACCAATTATCTTCAATAAAGCGTAAGATGGAAGTTTGGTCAGTCAAAGTATGGTCAACATAATTTACTTTTGCATAGGGAGAAATTACAAGCAATGGTAATCTTGGACCGTAGCCGCATCGGCCTTGAATATTTGCTTTGCCTGTAGCGCCAACAAGTGTACTGTTGGGCGTGGCAGAACCTTGCGGGGTTCCAGAGTTACAGACCCCTGCTCCATTCAGCCAATCGGCCAATCCGGTGAATCTAAGTCCGTTGCTGCTGAAATTCGCCGATGTGGAAGTCAAACTTGAAGGATTAACAATGGGACTGGATTGGTGATCGTACCAACCATCAGAATCGTCGTAAGCAATAATCACAAGCGTATTTGCCCAAGCGGGCCGTGCCTGTAGGAAATTCATGACTTGGGTAATAAATGTTTGTTCATCCAAGGGACTGGAATAACCGGCATGGCCATCCTGATAACCCGGAGCTTTCAAGAAGTTGACTGCCGGGAAATTGCCTGCAGAAACTGCATCGAAGAAATCGTGGATATCATATTGGTGATTTGCGGGATCAAGAGTTTTGCCATCCGATTGGTATGTTTGACCAATGGCTTTAACTGCGCTTGGACGAGCATGGGCCAAGTTTGCGGTACTTGTGTAATACTGAAACGGCTGATGGTGCGGTATGTAATCTACTTTTGTCTGCGCTGTCACACTCGAAACTGATGTTCTGTGGCAACCTGTTGTACCGTTTTGATTTTTTACTGTTAAGTCAAACCCGCCTTGAAAGAAACCCCAACTGACCTTGGCAGCATTCAACAGGTCACCTATATTTTTTCCTCCCAAGGTAACTGCTGCGCGTGAAGAACAGACATCTCCCAAGGGTTGCGCATCTCCGGTAAGGGTAATCCCACCATTACCATCACTGGACAACTCACCTGAAAGACTAATTTTAGCGGATCCGTTGGCTGCAATTATACCATTGGTTTGACCTGCAATTAGATTGATAGCTCCAGGAGCGGATGGTCCAAATGTGGTGTTATATGAATTGTCATTCATGGCAAAACTTTGTGCGTAATTCCACAATGCAGTCACTGTATTTCCATCGTAATACCCCATGACAACACCAGCTGTATTTAGCGGAGCTGACAGGCCTTGCGGAGCAACTGAATCAGGAATCCCAACAGTTGAAGGAAACAAATCCATCGCTCCCGCGTTGAATGACTTCTGCTCAGCATCGTAGCTGTGATCCTGGTCAGCAGTAGCCGCCTGTGTACGATCAAGGCGGAATGGATTGATCGCATTTGTACCATTCGCCACGTTGTTCTTCGTGGGATTATTGTGAATTAAATCGACCCCGGAGAGAGTGCTAAAATTTTTTGTAACATCCAGAGGTGTTACCAATGTATTAATTGAAGTCGGCGTTAGAACTGATGCGGTAAAAGCTGGTTCATCAGGCGGGTTGATGGCATGTGGATAGGTGCCAAAGTAGTGGTCAAACGACACGTTTTCCTGAAATATTACGACAACATGTTTGATGGGTGTAATGGTCGGTTCAGTCGTGGCAGTCGATAAAAAGAAACCCCCAGTACTTGAGCATCCGCCAAGGAAGCTTGTCAAAATAACCCATAATAGCCAGAAAGGCGCAATCCGATAATGAATGTTGAATTCCATGAAATTACGATCCCCAAAAATATAAAAGTTGATCATTTATAACGTTATCTCCCTTCATGATAACCGATACATGCCGGTATCAAATCTATTGTGTGATTTACTTTCAGCAATACTAAACCGGATTGTTTAAGGCTATATTAAATTTTATTGAATTGTATTTTATTAATTTATTTGACAATATGGCCTCCTAGGTCATATTGTAATAATTCTGCAATAATTCTTTTTACAAAACAATTTTATAACGATGTAGAATTCTTTCATCTAAATATTAGAGATTGAGTTGTATATGAGCAAAAGAACTCCTAACGAGAAATATTTGGAAAAAGCTAAAAAATTAACTAAAAATCAGGCTGAACACTTGTATTCACGTATGGGTGGAAAGCTAGGTAGAAGACTTGAAGATCGCATGCTTGGGCCACTTGAGGCATTAGCTATACAACTCGAAATCGAAGATGAAGCTCTAATCGAATGGCGCGAAAGATTTGCTGAAATTAAGGCTCGTCAATCCAAGCCCAAAAAAAGTAAAGAGGAATAATTTTTGGTATATTTCGGGTCCCCTGCACCATTTCGCTAAATCGACCAAAATGGTTCCTGATCAGAGAACCTTTTCCAATCCTTCCTTAAAATTTTTATTTTCTCCGCATAATCCCGGGTAATCCTATCCAGAATGGCGAGAGTGTAATCGTCAGGAACTCTTCCCTCCAACTCGTCTAACAGGCGGTATGCAACCGTAATGTCGTTCAGATTACCCAGGGTATCTTGTAACTTGGTCAGAGCTGACAAGTATTGTTTTGCCTTGACTTGACTGAATAAGGAAGAGAAAATTTCTGAACTGTAACGCAGTTTCTTGCAGGCTATACGTAACTTATGCAATTTACCCGGATCGGATAGGAACAGGTGTTTTGCACGTTTATTTACTTGCCTATTGCGATTCTCCAAAAATTGTTTGGCAAATTTCTTCAAACTGAAATTAGCTGAATTCAGTCCACGCCAATAATCACCATGCATCCACGCACCAAAGTTAAGTAATAAACGTTGGTAATCCTGAGATTTAAGTTTGTTCTCAACCGCAGCATGGTGTTGTCTCCTCATCACTTCGCTAACTTGCAGCAAACTTGCCGCCTTGGGGTCAGATATATCAGGCAGAGCTGATTTTAAAGTTTGAGTTACAAACACATCCCATTCCCGCAGTTGACCAAACTCAACATATAATTCAGCCACTTGAACATGTAATTTACCCAATTCGTCTTCAGGGCATAATGTCTCAAGCATTGACAATACCACCCCCAATAGACGTAAAGAAACACGGACCTGATGAAGATATTCTTCATCCAGTTTTTGAATGAACCCAGAAATATTGGATTGCAAATGCAGCAGACAAGTTCCAATCATGCATTGCAATGCTGCAGCTACATTAGTAAATTTTGACAAATCCGGAAAACTTGCCTTGTTCACTACCGGTTCGGTTGATGTATACAACTGATAACCATATTCAGCCTTGCTAGTGTGCTCAACTTCCAAAGGTACCAAGTCAAGCAAGACTAGAGCAAGCTTAAACAATTGCAGTGGTTCACCCAATTTGAGTTCGAATTCAAGCTCTGATATTGGGCGGCTGTACTCCCCCGCTCTGATTTCCCCGCAATCCAGACTGATCTCAATTTCTGCCCCATCGAACAAAACCATACAGACAGTTCTGGAAAAGTTTGTTTCGAATATGGGGGTTACACCTTTGCTTATCTGCTGGAAAAGATTTGCATCAACAAAAGTTTCCAACACATCAAAATCTAGAGCCTTTCTTAAAACTTTAGATTCCCATTCATTCCTCTGATGTAATCCAGCTCTCACCCCTCCACCACCCTTAAGGGTTTGCAACCATTGTTTGCCGACTCGACGTAAACGCAAGGCCATGGCATGTTGATGCAGTACAAGGCTCGGAGTATCGTAATAAATGTTGTGGAACTTGCGAGTGGATATTTTTGACGTTGCCAATGTTTTGAGCAATGGAAGTCGTTTGAGCCGTTTAAAGTGCTCAGGTGAAATACGCAGTTTGAGCTCAGTTTCAACAGACATATCTGCACCCGCTCTCACAAAAACTCTATGCTATTACATCAACCAACTTTTTTCCTAGTGAAATAATGGGTTAACAATTTATGGACAGTCTTTGCCCCGTCACAGAAAAATATTTCAGTGACTTTTGTCTAACCAGTTCAATAAGTATTCCCATTGTTCGATCTCACGTGCGGCTAAAGAGGGCGGCAAATCAAACAGAGACTTTCCTTCAAAGGCTGCATTCACATAAACCTGAGTCTCTCGCAGATAAGCCAGCACAGGCAAGTCAAGCTGTTCAATAAATTGTTCAAGAAGTGATGCTGCACGAGTTAAGGGAGCCATCCTCATTCCTACCAAGCCAACGAATATTTTTCCTTTTCGAACAGATTTCTCATGACTCAGCGTTTCCAGGAACTCACGGCTAGCCTGGATATCAAAAACTGAGGGTGCAATCGGTACAACGACTATGCTCACGTTCTTCAGAATGCTTTCAAGACTTTTACCATGTAACCCGGCAGGGGAATCAATTACCAACCAGTCGGCTTCAACCGGGATATTTTCAATATCCTCAAGCAAGTCAATAATTGGAAATTCAAAAGAGCGATTAGTCAGCCATTGCGTTGCAGACTTTTGTCTATCCATATCAAAAATCATGACGCGGTGACCTTGTGATGCAAGATAGCCAGCTATATTGGTAGTAAGCGTAGTTTTACCGCTACCTCCTTTGGGATTGGCTATCAAAATAAATTTCATGTTCAATTAACTTTTTTGGGGCGTCCAGTCTTGATTTGTTCTAATTCTAAAATGATTTCCTTAAGTTGCGCGCCACTTAATTTAGTTAATTCATTCAATCCGGCTCTTAACAATTCACTTTTTTTTACTTGCAGGCCGGCTTTCAGACACAATCGTTTCAATTCACCCAGTTTTGCATAGTCGTTTTGTGGCATCGTAAAGCTATCACGAACCACTTTTATCATAAGCTCAACTTTGTCACTCGACTTTTTTTCTTTTTTTTCAGGAACATGACCCACTGATTTGGCGTCAGTTGTAACCTTTTTTTTCTTGAGCACAGAAGATTTTTTAGCTGGTTTCACTTGAGATATTGTTTCTTCCTTGTTTGCTGTAGCTTCATCAGACATTGTTATCTCCCTCACATTTGATTCGAAATTCTGGTATAGTATATACGGTATATTTTATTAACTAAACTGTAATATTCGGTTGATCTGGCAACATTCAAACCAGTCGCCAATGAAAAATTGGTGGCATCAAATTCTTGGGATTCTAAAAGAGCGGTGTTGCAAATTGATGACTGGAGTATTACCAGTGAAGTCGCCGCAACAGGGTGTTTTTCTTTTGCTGATGAGATTGCATTCTATGCAATATGTCATCAAGTGTTTGCACTGCCTCAATAATATGTGCTCCCTTATTCAGCATCACGCATTCGGCACGAACCCCCATTGCCGCGTCAGTAATTTCAGCACGGCTGGGTTTGCCACTCTTGGACAACCCCTCAAGTACCTGGGTTGCCCAAATAACCGGCAAGTGTGCCGCTTCGGCCAACCAAAGAATTTCTTCTTGCAGTTCAGCAAGTCTTTCATAACCGCATTCCACTGCAAGATCACCTCTTGCAATCATGACACCTATGGTTGTTGAATGCATTAATGCAAACAAAAGTTCCGGTAAGTTTTCGAAAGCGGCACGCGTTTCAACTTTCAGAACGATGCCCAGTTTATCGGCACCCAGACGTTGCAAGTGCTTTTGTAATAGTTTGATGTCTGATGGATTGCGAACAAATGAAAGCCCAACCATATCGGCATGCCGTACAACAAAACCCAGATGTTCAATATCCTGCGACGTCAGGCCATTTAAGTCAAGCCTGCTATCCGGAAGATTGATTCCCTTATTCGCCAACAACTTTTCTCCACCATCTCGGGCTTGAGTAATTTCTACTACAATTTTATTTTTACTGACACTTCTAATTATTCCACCAATTCGACCATCATCTATCAAAATTCTTTCGCCGGACTCAACAGTAAGAAAGACTTCCGGCAAAGAGCAAGCTATTGTGGCTGTGCGCGATAAATGCCCTTTGGCATCGAATTGTGCCGGCATACCCGGCAGTGACTCTTTGGTAATCGTCAGATTATCTCCCACATGCAAGCGTATTGTTTCTGGCAAGGCTGGAAACAATCCAACATAACCGAGACGACCAACAGAGCGAGAACTCCCATTAGGCAGCACCTTTATCTGCTTCAGTTCCATGCCAGGCGTGATATAAGTTGTTTGACTAGACTCCGCCCAGAGACCCGATCCAATTCTGGCTGTCATCTTTAATATGCGCGATGCCCCTCTTGCGTCAGTTAACTCGATGGTATCACTCGAAGTAACTTTATCAAGCCAGTCACCTTTTACAGGAAGACACGCATCCGCAGGGGCCGGACTGGAAGTGACTTCGGATTCCGGGTATAACCAAATTCTCG
>Ga0007854_10000470_pt1 | contig 26128 bp, 12 predicted proteins | sample CryBogCBH12Aug08_FD_60382 | JGI IMG/M metagenome (GOLD analysis project Ga0007854, IMG submission 60382) | Freshwater microbial communities from Crystal Bog, Wisconsin, USA - CBH12Aug08 | ecosystem: Environmental > Aquatic > Freshwater > Lake | place: Crystal Bog, Wisconsin, USA | collected... | reverse complement strand
TTGGTAGTAACACACCCAGCATTGGAGATTAGCTGACAGTCAACCCGATCGCCGTCCACAAGATTCGCGTTCGTGTACACGCTGCCACTACCCACTACACTGCTGTTCTTCTTCCAGACATAACTCGGACTCGCGCCCCCGTTCACCGGCGTCGCCGTGAACGTCACTGAGGTCCCGGCGCAGTTCGTCAGACCCGGATTCGCCGTCACTGAAACACTCGGCGTCACATTCGCGTTCACTACTAACGCCAGCTGTGTCGCGTTGGCAAGGTTCGTCGTCACGCAAGTCGCACTCGAGGTCAGTTGGCAATCAATCGTATCGCCGTTCACCGGTGTATAGGTGTAGCTATTACCACTGCCACCGACCAATGAACCATTCTTCTTCCAGACATAACTCGGACTCGCGCCCCCGTTCACCGGCGTTGCTGTGAAGATCACGGCCGTCCCAGCGCAGTTGGTCAAGCCGGGGCTAGCACCAACGGAAACCGAAGGCGTTACTGACGTATTCACCGTCAAACTCACCACAGCCGAAGTCACGCTGCCGCCGTCGTTACTGACAATACACCGGTAGTTCACCGCATCGCCGCCGGCGACTGTGCTAATCGTCAGATTCGTCGTTGTTGTGCCACTGTACCGCCCGCCAGTCGTGAGATTGGTCCCAGCGGCTTGCCATTGGTAGCTCAAGTTCACTCCGGTGGCACCTACCGCAAAACTCGCCGTGGCTCCAGTGCAATTGGTCGCACTCACCGGCTGTTGGCTCACCGTCGGAATCGCGTTGAAGACCAGAATCGTTTGCGAATTGCTGGTCGCACCACCGGGGCCGCTCACGGTTAATGTCACCGTGTTCGTCCCGGCCGAGAGATAGGTGTACACCACGTTCGTCGAAACGGTATTCGTCGTGCCGCCATCGCCAAAACTCCAAAACCGATTCGTAATCGTCCCGGTACTGGTGTCCGTGAATGTGACACTCAACGGCGCGGCGCCATTGGTCGGAGTCGCTGTGAAACTCGCATAGAGCGCGGGATTGGTTGGATTGAGGCCATCGAGATAACTCTGCAGATAAGTGTAACCGTTCAGGGCAATGTTAGTCGCATTACCGGCGAAGGTCGGGTCGAGGCCATAAGCGATAGCCCAGCCGTCGGGAATGCCGTTACTGGTGGAAGACCATGCCAGGGGGTTAAGGCCGTAATTGTATTCTTGGATGTCCGTTAACCCGTTGCCGGAGTGAGAGCTCGTCGAAGTGACAGCAGAGAGACTGCCGAACCAAGTTCTAACCCAACTGTCGGGTAAGCCCAGCCCAACAGTGTCAGTGGCGGCACCAGTGTACGTCTCGACAGTGCCGCGTGGGGTAAGATCTTTATTCGCCAGCCCGACAAAGTTGGTTGCGTAGCGATGGACTTTAAAGACTTCATTAAGATATTCGCCGGCCTGATTTGGATCGGGTGGGATACTGGAACCTTGGGGAAGCGGCGTATGCGTTTCTGGGTTGACGTAATTCCACACCGTCACTCCATTCGTGGTAACTTCAAAGAGGTTGCCAAGAATCCCGTAGCAGATTAGCGTATTGCCGTTGGGCTGCCGCTCCGCTCCTCCAATGTCGGGGCAATAAAAATTCGTCGGGACACTTGCGTGGTAAGTCCAGTACAGACTCGACGGACCAAACGCGGTACCAGCAACGCGGTAATAATTATTGCTACCGTCAATGGTTGGTGGAACGATTTCATCAACAGAGGTGTACCCTCGGCCAATTCCATTGTTGAAGATTAGGATGTGGCCAGCATTCGGATAGTTAGTGGGAATCCACGTGCAACAATGTTGCTGATAGAGCATCTCGTTCGCCTGCGTGCCAAGTTTGTATTGGAGTGGATTTCCCCAACGGTAAATAAGGTCGCCACCCTTACCTGATTTTCCGCCGGTGTGGGTGGTGGCTTGTTGGGAGGTTGTGCTGTGATCAATGATCCAAAGTTCACTGTTGTTACGACAACTAATCAGGATTTGGTCAAGTTGTGGATTGTAGTCAATTCCATTGAAATGATTCCAGAACTGCTGCGCTTGGCCGGTGGGGGGATTGGCGTTGATGAGTTCGATGTGATTACTGACGATGCCATAGTTATTCTTAGTATTGTCATAATCCTGAATCAGATGATCCCAGACATGCCACTGCCAGACAATATTCCCGCCGGAGGGGCGAGTTGGCTGAACTTCAATGAGGTAGTCCGGAAGCATAAAGCCGCCATTCGTCGTAATTGCAGAAACCAACAACGCCGGATTAAATCCGGCAGCAATGACATCGGCGTAACTCTTCACTTCAGAGGCAATCATAAGAACATTGCCATTCGGGAGAACCTTAAAGTCGTGGTGAGTCAGGTTCGTTGCGGTATCCATTGAGAAAACCCAGACAAGGTTTCCGAGCCAATCATGTTCTTCGAGGCGCCCACCTTCACCGCCGCCGGTCGAAATGACCGTTTGCTGAATGGCGCAAGCGCGCATCAAGTGGCCATTTTCCATCAAATAATCGGCTCGACCTGGATTGTATTGGCTGGTCCACTTATGGACGTATTGACCTTTGTTATTCAATAAGTAGGTGTTAGTACCCTGCATCGGCGACATGAGTGTGTAGCCAGGGTAAGCGTTGGTCGTATTGAGAAACAAGCCAACGGTCTGTGTGAGTTTTTCCGGGCGCATGACGCGAAAACCGGTCTGACTGTACGAGGTGTAGGGATCATTTGGATACGGACCACCCCCAAGGTAGTAGCCGGGATCGCGATTAGAGATGCGAGCATACCCGAAGTTAGTCTGGTCGCCGCCGTTCCACCAAGTGCCACCACGTAAGCAGCGCCATGGCTGGTTATCTGGCATTAAATCGGCTTGTGCAACAGTCGGACCGGGTGGGTTGGTAACGATGTTGTTAATGACGCAGTTGGTGTAATAGATATTCATGTACCAGTCGTTGCACCATTCCCAGACGTTGCCCCCCATATCGAAGAGGCCGTAAGAACAGGAGCCATCGCTGGTCTGGTAGGTGCTCTGACTACCAGGCCAGTTGAATGCAGATTTAGACCGGAGCGCACCATTGTAGAACCCGACCGGCGTGGTGTTCGGATAGTCGTTGGTCACCTCAAACGGGTCACCGGAATTCTGCCAGTTGGCGAACGTACCATTCGCATTGCTGTTGGTACCCCACGGGAACATGGCATACGAATCAGGTAGACCGGCCACCGAATTGGTCAGGGCGCCATGGGCGCAGAACTCCCACTCGGCCTCGGTCGGCAGACGCCAGCCGTTCTTCGTGAAATCCACATTGCCGGTGTCAAGATTGTAACACGGCTTGAATTTGCCTTGCTGGCTGAGCCAGTTACAATAGGCAATCGCACCGAACCAGCGCACACTGGTGACGGGACGGGTCAGCCGGTTGTTACTGTTGAGCACAACAAAGCTATTATTAGTGTACTGGATGAAGCTGCTACTGGAAGCACTGGCGGTGTAGAAGTAGTCATTGGTGCCCCCCACCGCAGAGACGATTCCGTTACGCACCTCAATTAGCCCTTGATAAAGGGCGGCATTAAGGAATGCGCAATACTCACTCATGGTCGCAAGTGTTGTGTCCATATACAGTGGTGAGATGTAAACGTTATGGAGCGGGACTTCATCAGTGTAATGCATTGGATCAATGTAATCAAAATGATCTCCCATGACGAAGCTGCCACCGGGGATGCGGATGTACTGTGCAGTAAACGAACTTGTGATATTCGTGGTGTTCCCCCGGACGCAGCGCAGTAACATGTTACTCGACTTGTCGGCGTTGGTCGCGATGCCATATTGAAAATCAACACACCACGCGAAATTCGACGTACCGTTAACCGTTGTGCTCGACCAGTAACGCATCGCGGTTGCCTTAGTAAAATACGTCGTATCGAGTGAGGGCGTACTCAACGTCTCGTCGTTGAGTGAGCGCAATTCCTTGATGCTTGGCAGGCGCCAATCGGTGTAGCCGGCAAGCGAATTCGTCGAGGCATATGCCAACGCGCCTTCCCAATTCGTTGCCGATGCGACTTCGGCCTGTTGCCATGTCAGACGATTATCGGTGTCGGTAATCGTGCCATTGCCGTTGTTTGTGAAATGATGTATTGGGCTGCTCGTCGAAGGTGCCGACGCACCGCGAACGCAACGAACGTAAACGCCGGCGGTGCTATTCAACAGTGGCGTAATGCCACCGGTGGCACTGACAGCCCAAGCATTACTCACACTGATCGCTTGGAGATCGCGCGTCCACCAATTTTGTGCGGCGGTAATGGTAAAGAAATTCGTGTTAATCGCCGGAGTGAATGCGCCGTGATTGGCGATAGAGAAAAGTTCGTGCGCCGTGGGTAAGCGCCAGTCACTGTAGCCGCCAGTGGTATTTGTGGAAGCGTAGGTCACAGCGGTAGCCCAAGTCATCTGACCGCCATCGGTTTGTTGCCACATCAAACCAGTGATAAGGTCGGTAATCGTGCCATTGGCGTTGTTGGTGTAGGCTGGTGGATTAATCGCGAAATCCGCATCCTCACCGAACGTGCCGGTGTAGCTGAGAATTTGGCCGGTATCGGGTAGGTTGAGCATACTCCAACCACCGGCGGTGATATAATTGGTGGTGGTGCCAATCGTGACTTGGCCTGAAGAATCTTGCGCTGTAATGTAATACAAGACGGTCGTTCCAAGTGACTGCGCTGTGATTTGTGCGGTATAAACACCATTACTTAGCAGCGTCATAGTGATATTCGTGGACAGGCTTCCCGTAGTTACGGTCTTGAGGGAGATCTGATCTAAACTAATCCGGTTACTCGATGAACCACCAGCAAACTGGAACCGCATCGTCAAATTGCTGACAAGTTCACTGGGTTGGAGGTCGTAATGAGAAAGTTGATAGTTATGATTCGTGCCAATCAGTTCACTGAGGCGTGTGACGTAGCCGGTACCGGCGTTGAGTTGAAATGTCCAACCAGTGTTGGTGGTCAGGCTGTCAGCCCAAGTGTAAAATTCAACATAAGCGGCACTGCCGGTCGCCGTAATGCCGAGGGTTGTCGCCAGCATGCTATCGGTCAGGTTACTAGTGCCTTGTTTGAATTGCAGTCCGCACGGATTACCGGCGCCGTAGTTCCAATTCGTTGACTGTTCAAAAGGATTACTCCCACTAAAGGTGACAGTCCACGCATTGTTACAACCACTCCCCGGCCATGGCTTGATACTATTCGTAGCCATCGTTTCAATGAACACGGGATTCGTCACACTGCCACTAGTGCCGAGGCTGTAGGTGAGCGTGACCGAGGCAATGCCAACGGCGTCCGTAACTAGCGCAGTGATGGTCACCGGCGTGAGAGATGTCGGCGTAGCAGGCGATTGCGTAATATTGGTGATGACCGGTTGGAGATTCGTTACGCTTGACTGCACAGTGTAGGAATAAAGTGCACCGGTAGTAGTGTTACCGAAGTTGTCCTGAGCGCTGATGAAGTAACTCACTTGCGTGCTGGCGGCGTACGCGGGTATTGCCGCACCGTATACCGCACCAGTGTTTACCATCGCGACGGTATTGGTGCTTGCGCCAACGATATAGTTAAGCGTCGCAGACGAAACAGCTTGGTTATTGGTGATGGTCGCAGTGACAGAAATGGTATTGGAGGCATAGGGTGTGACTGGGGTTTGAGTAGTACCGCTGATAGTTGGCGCAGAGAAATAGGTCGGTGATGCATTGGCGATGGTGTTTGAGCCAGTAAGGGTGTGGTTTGTAAAGGCAGCGTAGGCCGGACTATAGCGTGTGGCACGATAGACCGGATTATACAGCGGCCAGTTGTCACGTTTGTAGGCGACGATGCCGGTGGTGGTGATTGGGCTGATGTATTCCCAGACAACATTGGTCGCCGGGGTCACTTCAAAAATGTGGCCTTCGGCGGCGGCGCAGACGAGGAGATTGGAGTTCGGCAGTTTTTGGACGCTGCCGCCGAGGTGGCTGAAGAAGGCTTGACTGGCCATCGACATGAAAATCGAGACGACTTGCCGCGAAATGCTTTTGGTTTGCTTGTCGGTGTCGTGACCGGGCGCCGTCCAGTTGTTGTAGTTGGCGAGCGGTGGGTTGACGTAGGCGCCGGTGTCGTTGGTGGCGAAATTGATGTAGCCGTTGACCTCGAAGATGTACGACTGCGGCGTGGTCTCGAACAAATCCTGACCGCTGTTGAAGACGAGGAAATGTCCCGCGCCCGGCAGGCCTGCGGGAATCCACGTCGTTTGGCCGACTCCACCGATTTGTTTGTTGCCGGTTCTGGAGACGGTCCAGTTGAGCTGGATTGACGGCGGACTGCCGGCGTTGTAGCGGGCGGGGTCACCGAACCGGTAGAGGAAATCGCCGGTCGTGCTGGCGGCGAGCGCGATGCTGGCGATGGGGTTGCCGTTGCTGAACGTGTTGCCGTGGTCGATGACGTAGAACTCGCCGCCCTCGGCAGTGATGACGATCTGGTCGAGCGATTGATTGTAGTCGAGCGACGTGCAGTGGAGCCAGTCGTTGGTTAACGGGCGACCGGCAAGATTGAGATTGATGCGGCCGACGGCATTCGAGATTACGGCGACGTAGTTGGACTTGCCGACGTCAAAGTTTTGGCAGCCGTGGTCGAAGAAACACCATTCCCAGATGACGGCGCCGGTCGGGTCCACTTCGACGATGGCATCGACGGTGACGTTGGTGTATGGGGCCGCGGACGGGTCGCAACCGGCGGCGATGCAGAGGTTGGACGAGATCGATTTATTGGCGATGTAGAGCGTGGTGTTGGTGCCGAGTTTGGGATTGTAGATGCGGAGGAAATCGCCGTGCGGGTAATAGCCGGTGCGCGATTCAGTGTAGGACCAGACGTTGCTGCCGGTCCAGTCGAGTTGGACGAACGTGGTGGCGTTGGTCATGTCGAGCACGTGGCCGTTGTCGAGCAGGCGCGGATTGGTACCGACGGGCCAGGTGTGGACGACGCGGCCTTCCATGTCGAGCAGGTAGGTTGTGCCTTGCGCGCCGAAGAAGGTGTAGCCGTTGTAGGTTTGCGTTTTGTCCCAGTAATTCAGTTCGGTCGGACCTTGGAGGCGTTCGTAGGCGCGGCAGGTGATGGTCAGGATGGCGAGCGAGAGGATGGTGAAAAGTTTTTTTATCGTCGTCCTCCCGTTACGGCGTGTAGCACGATGGTGTGCGGCCGGTGATGGTGGCACCGGGGGTGAGCGTTTGGCCGACGAGCGGCGGGTCGGTGGCGAGATAGCGGAAGGCGCGGAAGATTCCGTTTGCCATCGGCCAGTCGTCGCGCTTGTATTTCAGAAGAATATTGCCCACAGCGACCGGGTTGATGTATTCCCAGACCACATCACCCGAATCGGTGACCTCGATGATGTGTCCCTCTTGATCGGAGCAGATCAGCGTATTGCCGTTGGCGAGGCGTTGCACGCTGCCGCCGATGTGGTTGAACATGCCGTGCACAGCTTTGGAATACCAAAACCAGACGAGCTGATTGGAAAGCAACCGCGGCGATTTGTCGGTGTTGTTGCCAGGTGTCCACGTGTTGTAACCGGCATCGGGCGGATTTACGTAATGTCCGGTGTTGGTGACGCCCGCGTCGAGGTACGGATTGATCTCCATTGCGTAGGACTGCTGCGTGTGCTCGAACAGATTCTGCGCGTTGTTGAAGATCAGCAGGTTGCCCGCGCGCGGAAACCCGGACGGAATCCAGCTTATGTGATGGTTACCACCGAGTTGTTTGTTGCCGGTGGCAGACTCGGTCCAGTTGGTCAGGATGGCGGGAACGGCACCTTGATTGTAGCGGCCGGGATCGCCGAAACGGTAAAGGAAATCACCGGCGGAACTGGCGGCCTTGGCGATGCTGGCGTTCGTGTCGCCTGCGACAAACGTGCCGCCGTGGTCAATGATGTAGAACTCGCCGCGGACGGAGCTGATAGCGATATGGTCTAGGGTCTGGTTGTAATCCAGCCCGTTGCAGTGCAACCAGTCGCTCTGGATGGGCAGGCCGGGGATGTTCGCGTTCAACCGGCCGGGATAATTCGAGATGCTCAGGCCCGCGCCGACGTAGTTGACCTTGTTGGAGTCGATGTCCTGGATCAGATGTTCGAAAAAACCCCACTCCCAGACGATGTTGCCGGACATGTCCACCTCGGTGATCGTGTCCACCTGGGCGTTGTTATAATTATTGGAATTGGCCGGGTCGCAGCCCGCGGCAATGCACTGGGCCGCGGTGAAGTTTTTCCGGGCGATAAAGAGGACGGTGTTCGAGCCGAGCTTGGGGTTGTAGATTTGCGTGAAATCGTGATGGAGGAAGTAGTTGTTTGTGCGCGTGTTCGAGTAGGACCAGATGTTGCTGCCCGCCCAATTCTGTTTCACGAAGCCGGTGAAATCACTGTTGCCCTGAACCTGCGTCGCATCGAGCACGCTGCCGTCGCTGAGCAGGTGTGGATTGTTGCCCACGGACCACGTGTGGACGACGTACCCCTGCATGTCCACCAAGTAGCTGTGGCCGCCGACGCCGAAGAAGGTGTAGCCGGTGGCCGTCTGGTTGGTGTTCCAGTAAATCGTCTCCGTCGGCCCTTGAAACACCTCGTAGGCAAAAACCGAATTCGCGAGGAATACAAAGATGGCAAGTGTACGTTTCATAGCTAAATTCTTGTGGGTCATTTGCGAGAGTTTATCGGCCTTTGACCGGCGGCAACCAGAATCTTACCTCGACTGAAACCAGTACTCTCACGGCATGGATACGGTTCCATTTTTACTCGCAACTTAGTTTCATTTATCGTTTATCCCACGTTTGATTTTTGCCATCCATTTGCAGACTTAGTCGCTAAAGTATTCAGATTATATGACAGGAAATCTAGGCGACTCGAAGAGTCGCTGAGCTCGTCAGTAATGTTGCTAATTTTCCAGCAGTGTTGGAAAGTCTCTTCCTGCTGAAAACGCGCCTCCCGCCATTGAATTTTCGTCAAAATCTGCTATATTATTTCCACAGAGTTGATGCTGAGTAATCAAGTTACCCAGCCCCTCTGCTGAGAGTGATTGTATTGTCGCCGGCGGGCGTTTTTCTTAAGTATTCGGCAGCACTCGCTGCTTCCTGACCTTGAGTTGGTCATTTCGTATTCCAGGCAGTTGCCCATTTTCAACCAACCAACAGAGATAGATTGGCTCAGACCAATCGAAACAACATGATCGACAATCAATCTGCGGAAGAACAATCACTAGCCATTAGCGCAAAACCCATCCAGGGAATCAACCTCGAGTTCCTCTGGATTCCCACCGAGCTGGCCCGAAAACCGGAAATCGACTGGACTGTGAAACCGCTCATCGCCTTGGCCGGGACTGCTGCTGAGAAAACCACCGGATTCAAGGGAATCGTTGCCACAGACCAGGAACTAGCGAAGTTTCTGCAACTCTCGTCACCGCGGCAGGTCCAGAAAGTCATCCAACGCGGCATCAACACCCGCTGGTTGGCGCGGCAGCAACTTAAACAACGGTTGCTGCACGCTTCAATCTCAAGACGCTGCACAACCGGCATCAAGATTCCTCGAAATGTCATCGACTCCCCTTCACTCACTTGGCCGAAGAAAGCTTTGTATAGTTTGATTGCCGGGATCGCCAAGGGTCGGAAACATCAATGCTTTGCTTCGAATGCTTGGCTGGGAAAGGCGTTAGGATTAAGTGCCTGTTATGTTCGAGAATTGATTAGTGAGCTCGTGCAGGCCGGTTTTATCGTGGCGCAACATGGCCAACGCAGTCGCTATTTGCGGGCGAACAGCGATTTGCCAGTGCCCAAAGTGGGGGAAAAACCGCTGTCAGCGATGGCCCTAGAGGCTGCACCCGATAGCCCTGGAGCCGCACCCCTCCCCCCATCCAATGGCCCTACAACCGCACCTATAAGAATCATGAATATAAAAGAATCAAAAGAAATATTTCCGGCTGCGCCGGAAAACTTTCTTTTTGAAGAAAAGAAACTTCAGGCAAGTGAAGAAACTTTAACAACCACTTTTACTAACCTGATCGATGAAAGCTTAACTGCCATTCAATCCACCGAGATTCAAAATGCGGTTTCTCAAACAACTTCCACCATCCCGCCGACAAGCATGGAGATCCATTGGGATCCTAAAACTGATTTCGAGTGGCAATACAAACAATTGCTCAGTGTGATGAAAGGTGGTTATTCCGCGATGCAACAGGCTCAAGTCATTGCTCGAAGGAAGGATTTAATCATTGAGGACAAGGTTCTACGAGAATTCTGTTCGAATCAATTCCAAGGGGGGTTGGTGAAAATCAATCCATCTCATCAGCGATTAGACTTCACGCAAGAAGTGGGTGACTTTTTATGGATGGTATTTAAAAGTTGGTTTGGAATGGGACAGATTGGACAAGAACACTCAAGCTCACCCGAAAAATATAATGTCTGGTTAATTACGAAGAATACTAATGAGCTTTCGAAGTTCATCACTCGCTATCCGAAGATCTGCCAGCAATTGCGAAAACAGACTGAGTGGGATGGGGCAATCGACAACATCACCCAGCCGGTCCGAAATCAAGTGCTGTTAAATTGGTGGCGACATAATTGGAGTAAGCGCTGGAACCCGAGTGGAAATGTACTGTTTGCCGAGATTCCACAGGAGGTCTTAGATTATCGCCAGTTGCAACAGGTTCGATTGGAATTCAATATGAATCGCAGAGATGTCATGGCGCAGTATCAAGCCAACAAACAGAAACCGATTCCTGAATTATTGCATGAAGGAGCCACCCAAGTTAACCCTTCCTGGTCGATCTCGTTTGCCTGGCTGATGCTCCACACTGCGGGATTACATCAAGAAGCCCAGCCATACGAAGCTGAGGTCATGGACGGATTCAAATGTCGACCGGAAGTGTTACAGGTGTATCGGGAGTGTGCGCCCGAGGTGATGAAGAAGATCTTAGCGAATGCTGGTTGAAGCGCGACTAATTGCAGAACACACAAACTCGGCGACCAATCGGCGGGGCTGCAAACATATCCATCAGTGTTTGAGTAATCACTGCACCGGTGGCGTAGTGAACCGGACCGCAGTATGGAGTTGCCATTGTTCCCGTGGTTGCGGCAGCCTCATATGCATGGGCATCAACCAACATGGCGGAGAATTGCTTGAGATCGTTGGGGGCCTGGGTAATGAGGACGGGCGTGATTCCGCGCTCAAGCTGATTCATCACGGCAGGATCCTTAATGAGCGATCCCAGCGCCGTTGGCGGTAAGCTGACTAATTTACGGATACTCGTGACCTGCACTTTACCCCATGCGTATTGCCTGTGCTCCGACAACTCCTCTCCGATACGCGCCTTCCAATGGTCGCAGGTGAATTTAGTGCCCCTTGCCGGGCTGATCACCAATCCATAGTACGAAGGCTGACCGATCCCAATTGGAATGCCCCATGGATTCTTTTGGGATTTGATTTCGATGAGCGTTGCGCATTTTGAAGCGTGCAGAAAAAACATCTTCCGTCTAATCGAAAACAGTAATCGATCACACAGCCGCATCAAAACCTTCCATATCGAAAATTTGGGTTTTCTCCCCCTGTTAAGAAAGGTGTTCATGGCGCCTCTTGGACCAGCCCATTTGTTTCGTAGCTTATGGGGTGCTACCTATTGTTTGTATTACTGCTAGCAGCTCACTCTTAATCTTGTTTTTGATAGAACCCATATCTTGAGTGGATTGAGTTTCTCCAAGAGTTCCCTTTTCCTCGCTACAGATAATTGGCGTCTCCCAAAGTTTGACATACCCGCGCTGGTTGGCCGCCAACACCTGCAAGGCTTCTTTACGATCCTTTTTATCCAGATCCTTCACCTCCATTTCGCCGTCTTTGATCTGTCGAACGGTATGAGGGTTAGACCCATCGTAATACCAGATTTCCTTAATGAAAATCATCCCCCCAACCTTATTTTGGCGGACAAAAGATTCCAACCACTGTAGCAGCTCATTATCATCAGCGACAACGGGAGTCGCTTGAATTAATTCACGAGCAGCTGTAAAAAAAACAAACGTGATAGAGTGATAGCCGTCTTTCAAGAAACGTTTTTTGCTTTCCTCCGCCAGTCTCTCAGCCACCCCGGGAAAGTCTATTTTTAGCGAGAAGTTACTTCCGTGGCGATCCACTGAAGAAACCCCCAGTGGAGTCGCTAGCATAGTGCCATCACTACGCTTAAAAACATTCATTCGCTTTTCACCGTCGGGGTTGGTAATCCTTTTACTCTTCCTTAGCAGGGTTGAGGGCAATTTGGGCTTTTTAGCTTCGATCGCGTCACAGATTGCATGGATGCACTCCTCAGCTCGGGGACCCCTTTTTCCCCCATCAGAGTTCTCAATAATCTGGATGATCTCCCAGCGGAATGCCTGACCGCTAGCCAGTTGGACGAGATGTTCCCACTTGGCTGTACGCAAAAATCGAGCACACGCGCTCTGAAACGCTGGGGGGGTAAAATTTTTGACTTCTTCCTGCACCCACGGCAAAGCCCCCGGTATCTTATTTGCCTCAAGCCAAATGGCATAATAGTAGGAGTAGATTAAGTTGTGGATGGTTTTTTGATACAAGGCGGCAAGCTGAGGAGGCATATTTTTTAGCTCTAGATTCTCCGGTGGTGGAGCTGTGGTGGCGATTTCGGGCTGACCGAATTCTTTAATAACGAATGGCAGAACATCCTGTTCCAATTTTTCAATGGTTTCGCGCTCACTAAACGGGAAAATATTGCCGCTCTGATCTTGAACATGCTTCGCCAGATATTCACCCATATATTCTTTTTTTTCTTGCCACGAGTATGGAGACGGAAACTCGGTCAAAACAAGATTCATCAGCACGCACAGTTGCCAGCCACCCACTGTTGATGCCATTAAAGCCTTCACCGCTGGGTCAGTCGCAATATTGGCCGAGCTAGACCGGCTTGGGGTACCGGTTAGCTGAGCAATCCAGAATGGCAAAACAATCGTCTGCAACTCTTCAATACAATCGACGAGACGAAACTCAACCATCCTTCCCTGGACACTGCTGATGCGCGTTTTAGTGATACTGGTTAAATGTGTGTTTTTTTCCTCCACTGAATACCTCGCCAAACCGTTGTACATTTTTTCCGCCATAAGCCGGAGTCGACTAGCGACCGCCACGAAATCTATTAACTTCTGGATTGTCTTATCTTCGGCGATATTTGGTTTTGAACTAGTTCTGGTCGGATTTAGGATTTCATCAATCAACTTTTTTTTGTTTTCAGAAGGGGGCAACTGAAAGTTGATGAACAAATTACCAAAATCACCGCTAGTGTTATCCTGTGGGTTATTTCCCATTTTTTCCTTTTTGCTTTCTCACCGCGCTTCTTCGGCGCAGGATTGTTGTTTGTTTACGATCACTACCATCATTTCATCCCTCTACCATCAGCTGCCACACAGACTAAATCAGTAACAGCGTAACATTCTGCCATAACCAATTAAGCCACATGGTAATGCCGTGTTACCCAGACCTCGAAACAGCCTTCTAAGCCATCCAAGTCGTGAAAATTGTAATGGTCTGGTGATCATCATCTTAAAAAGATTGTTACGCTGTTACGCATTTTGGGCGTAACGCTCCCATGCTTGTGCCAAATCTTCCTTCGTATACCCCTTAGCGGTTTGCCGACCAAACCGACAGACTTTGGGCTCAATTCCATACCGTTTAAGAAATTGTGCAAGCTCTCTGGGTGTCAGGCGCCGGCCATTGTTGAAAGTAGCCCAAGGGCGATTATTAATGCTGGCGAGACGTGCGAGAATTTCGGTGGTTGGCAGTTGCGGTGTCTTCTCATCACGGGTGAACATGTCGCGCAGATCAGCAAGTAAGAGCCCCTCTTTCGATGGGGTCGATGGCTTGCTGCTAAGTGCAATCGCGGCGGCCCGGGCGGTCGCCGGCCAGTGCCCGCCTGCCGCATCCGCAATCGCAAAAAGCGGATACCATTTATCACACGCCCGATCATTTTCTTTTAGTTCTTCCGGTAGCCCGGGCCGAGCCGTGCGGAGGTTTTTTGCATTCGCCTTCACCCACGCAAATGCCTGACTGGAAAGAGTGTTGAATGTGCGCGAATCGGCATCCCGTAAACTGTCAGACCGTTCATCCCGTTTCCGGCGCTGTAACTGGATTTCAATGGCGCGGTCCTGCAAGGTGTCGGGTAATTTTCCGATGCAGGCGATGGCTTTCGGAGCCCAGACATCAAACCGAACAACCCGTCCTTGGATCACCCGCACGACGCCATTCAGTTCGTTCTGACTGAACCCAGCATTCAAAATCCCACGCAGCTCAACCTGATTCCGAAGAAATGTGTCGGCCTCATCCACCAGGAGGGTTGGCTTTTCTTGCTCGATCAGCCGAATCAGGGTGGCGGTCGTCATGTTGGAGACCCCAATCACTTTAAAACAAACTTTTCCCAAGAGCGTCAGCAGCGTTGTTTTGCCGCAGCGCTTGGTGGGAGATGTAATTGCCAGAAGTGGCGAATGAGTGGCGAGATCATGGGCGTAGGTATGCACGACCCAGAGGGCAATCGCTTCCGCAGCATGATCCGGCAAAGACAAGTAACGCTTAAATTCATCCCGCAATCCATCGAGCAGTTCCACGCCATTGACCGTCGTACTCCACACCGCCGGCAAGGGAATTTCCGGTGACGGAGGCTCGGCAGAATCCGCTGGGCTCACATTGAAGACCGCATCGAATACATCCGTGACCAGCTTTTCCGGATTCGTAAGGTCGTACTTCTTTAAGACATCAATTACCCGCTGGCGAACTGTTCGATAACGGAATTCCGCTTCATCTTGGAGTGCTTCAGCGATTTCGTGTAACGCCTCGGTGGGGACACGGTTGGCATCGAGCGCGGCGTGCGTCGCTGGGGAGAGTTTTTCCAGTAAGGCATCAACATCAGCCAGTTTGAATTCTGGAGTCCCGCGCGTAACAGCGAGGGTGACTAGTGCGGATTCAGAAGTTTTCTGGTCACACATTGTTTCTCCGAGGGAAGGTTTCTGCTGGAAGCGGCAAGAGTAAAAAAGACCAGCGACTCAAGCGAGTCGTTAAGCAACAATTCAAGCGGTCTGTGCCTCGTGACATGACGCAATTTCGTTACCTGTCGCCAGAGGTAGCAAAATCCATCCCACTTGGCAAGTGACGAGTGTGTGACGAAGAATCACGTTGCGAACTCGATTGTTTGGGCCCGGTCTTTGACGGCTTGACTCCCAAAAACTTTAGGAGTAAAGCGGCGCTAGTGCTAGGGACTGTCAGCATTGACCGCGGCTGCATTTGACCAAAGTTGCACGTCAAACCAAAATCGGCTAGCATGCGAGCCCGCTTTAATTTTGAGGATGAACGTGAAAAAAACAAACGCGAACCAATCATTATGGAGTGATCCCCTGTTCGGCTTAACAATCGAGACGTCAAGCCCGACCACTTCGTCCGAGCATCCGCACCCTCTTAAGCCGAGCAAAGCTCAGGCTGCATCCACCCCCCTACCGAAAACTAAGTTAGCGGTGTCAGCCGAGGAAGCCGCCGAAATCATTTCGGTCTCCCGATCAACATTCGATCGCTTGGTCAAGCGAGGGCTTATCCACCCAGTCAAAGCGACTCGGAAGCCAGTCTTCGCCATCACTGAATTGCAACGATTCCTAGATGAAACAGCTCAGTCGATTGATCCGTGAGAGCGCGGTAAAAGTTGTCACCCTAAGTTGTCACCCTGTGACTGATTTTAAGACAAACCAGGACGATACAGGAAGTTTTAAAACCGCCAAAATGTTTAAAAACCCCAATGTTTCCTAGCGAATGACGACAGGGGACGATTCAGGAAATTTCTGCAGGAATGTTGGAAGGCTGGCGCATTACCACTATGCTACGCCCGCATTACTGATTGCTTTTTCAATCACTTACTAACGTACTGGAAAGCACTTACTAATATCGATACTAATCTGTATCGCATCAGTAAGTTCAATAAGCATTATGCAATTTCTAAATGAAACGGCAAGCAAATCCGGAGCAACCTAAAGCCAATCGGCACACCCTGCGCCACGATTCCTAACACCGACACACTCACCAACCTCGCTTACCCGGCTGGGTCTATTCGTTCACAGTCTCCAACATCCTCGTCCACTAAATTTTATTGAATCGGATTCCAGTTTCGGAACCGGCGTGTAGCACGATAGGTAGCGGGTTCTAATTTTCGCACCCGTGATTCTAAATCCATCAGTTCTTCTAACAGCGGAGTAAGGCGTTCGTCTAGGTACCGGTCAATCCAGTACAGTGGCAATAATCCGCGAAAAGCCTGCCACAACATGGCGTGCGCTTCGTGTCCACCCACTTCCAGATGGCGCTTGAGATCAATGAGGTACGCCATCGCTTCGCCGGCGGCGCGGCGTTTCGGTTCCGCCGTTTCCAGTGCAATCTGCTGACGAAGTTCGCGAACACTTTCCCAAGCGTAGGTGCGCAATTCGGTCAGCTTCTCCATTGCCGCCCGGCACGCCTGCCAACGCTTCCATTCGCCGCACTTGATTAAAATGCGCCGGCATTTTGTAGTACCGGGAGACTGTCCATCGTGCAAAATTAGACCGACATTCACCAGTGAATCCAAGCAGGCATCAATCGGTTGTTTTTGTAAGCGGTGAGCCGAATTGCGGCTCCAACCAGTCGCAATGAGACCGACCATGTCAAAACGCCGGCTGACTTCAACCCAAGCGAGTGCATTTTTCTCTCGGTCGGCCGTTGTCGCCAAATCGGAATCGTGTCGCTCGCAACCTTTGTAAGCTGTCGCACCCCATAATGTGATTCCAGTTTTATGAAAACGCTGAATGTTACGAGTGGCAGAGTGGTGCTTCCAATCGTCCGGGTGACCACCATAACCCCACGGACAAAGGTCGGCTTTAGAGCCGATGCGCCGCAACTCAGTAGCTGACCAGTCGTGCATCATGTCGGACCAGAGAATCGGCCGGATGTGTCGCGCGATGAGATGATCCAGAATTGGTTCGAAATGCTGAAGATAGAGTTTCGCTTTACCGTACCGGCGAATAAAACTCGCCGTCGCCGGGCTCTGGCCGAGCGTCCGAGCTTCGTCTCCGCCGAGGTGGAAATACCGGATGCCGGGAGTCAAAGCCAAAACATCATCGACCATTTTCGTGATGAGTTCGCGCGCACCGGCGGCGAGTGGATTGAGACCGTCGCACCGGTACGGTAATTCGCGCAGGTGCCGGTAGCGATTGGATGCCAACGGCGTTTCCATATGGCCGAGGCTTTGAACCAACGGAATAATTTCTAATCCACGTTCGGCAGCAGCGGCGTGAAAGGCGCGCACTTGGCGCGGTGTGTAGGCGGTAACGCTCCGGAAGCGCCGGTCGATTGTCCACGGAAACATATCTTCCCATTCCACTAGCAACGCGTTGTACTGAGCAGCGGTGATTAAATCGAGTAGCGCCGGTAAACGCACCGCAGAAGGTGGTACGCCTTTGAAGTCGAGGTGTGCAGCTCGAATGGAAACGGCAGGTGTTTGCATACCGGCATTATATTTCAGCCGGCGGGTGAAGGCAACGCGCCGATGGCTAGGACAAATGGTGGGCGACAAGAAAACAACTCAATGCGATGACCACGGAAACCGCACCGGTGATGATGGCAATGGATGTCGGGTGCTGTAATCGTTCTTGCCATTGCACCATCAAGACTTCGAGTTTGCCTCCGTAGAGTTCGATGTTGCGAGTTGCAGTTTTAGATTCGGTCAGCGACAAGCTGCCATCTTTCCATTCGCCGGTTGTGCTTTCGAAGGTTGGCGGTTTTTGTCCGGACCCATAAATCAGACCGGCGCTACTGATGCCAACGAGGAGCACAATCAAGCCGACCATGTTGAGTATTGTGGCTCGCTGGAACAGACTCATGCTGCTTCCTGCCGGCGGAGTTTGAACCACTGGCGGATGTGCTCGAAAAAGAGATAGATAACCGGTGTTGTGTAAAGCGTCAGGACTTGGGAAAACAATAAGCCGCCGACTACAGCAATGCCCAGTGGTCGTCGCAACTCCGCACCGGCGCCGAGAGCAAGCGCGAGCGGTACAGCGCCGAGTAAGGCGGCCATCGTTGTCATCATGATGGGACGGAACCGGATGACGCAGGCTTTGTAGATTGCGTCTTCCGGCGATAAACCTTCTGTACGTTCGGCATCGAGCGCAAAGTCAATCATCATAATCGCATTCTTTTTCACGATGCCCATTAACAGAATGATGGCGATGAAGCTTACCAGCGAGAGGTCGACGCCAAATACCATCAGTGCGATAAGCGCGCCAACACCGGCAGATGGTAGAGTGGAAAGAATGGTGATCGGATGAATCAAACTTTCATAGAGCATGCCGAGTACGATGTAGACGACGATTAACGCTGCCACTAGCAACAGCGGAAGAGTCGCCAGCGACGACTGAAATACTTGCGCGGTGCCTTGAAAGCTGCCGCGAATGCTCGCCGGCATTCGTAATTCTTGGGCGGCTTTCTCAATAATTTCGGTGGCTTGCCCCAGCGAGGCGCCCGAAGGCAGATTAAACGAAATCGTGACGCAGGGAAATTGGCTCTGGTGGTTGACGGACAAAGAGGTGTTGCTGGTTGTGAATTTCGCCACGCTGGCTAGCGGGACTTGGTGACCGGTGGTGGATTTGACGTAAATCTTGTTCAGCGAGGCCGGGTCGAGCTGGTATTGCGGATCGACTTCGAGCACGATGTGGTGCTGGTTGTAGCGTTCGTACAAAGTCGCAACCTGCCGCTGGCCGAAGGCATCATACAAAGTATTATCAATCAAATCGGGTGTGACGCCAAGCCGGGCTGCGGCATCGCGGTCGATGACGACGTTGGATTGCAAGCCGCGCATTTGGAGGTCGCTACTGACATCGGCAAGTTGCGACGACTTCCGGAGCTGGGCCACCAATCGGGGTGTCCAGTAATTGAGCGCCTCCAAATCCGTGGATTGCAAAGCATATTGATACTGCGCCTTTGAGAGCCGGCCGCCGACGCGGATATCCTGAACCGCTTGCAGATACAACGTGATGCCGGGCACCGATGTTAGCTTGCGACGCAACCGGGCGATGATGTCATCCACGCGCACCTTCCGGACGCTGAGCGGTTTCAAAGTGATAAACATTCGACCATTGTTAAGCGTCGAAGCACCACCGCCGCCGCCAACGAACGAGCCGATGGTATCCACCGCCGGATCATTCAAAACGATTTGCGCTACCTGACTTTGCATTTTTACCATCGCAGCAAACGACACATCTTGCGCCGCGTCGGTGCTGCCAAACATAACACCGGTATCCTGCTGCGGAAAAAATCCCTTCGGCACGGCGACATATAACGCAATCGTGCCGATGAACGTCGCCAGCGCGACCAACAGCATGAAACTTTGATGACGCAACACCCATTTCAAGCCGTGCTCGTAGCCGGTCAACCCCCAGTTAAACACTCGTTCGCAAGCGCGATTGAAGCGGCCAGACGGTCCGTAATCCGCCTCCGGTTTCAGAAATCGGGAACACATCATCGGTGTCAGCGTCAATGAAATCACACCGGAGATCAGAATCGCGAGGCTTAGCGTCACAGCGAATTCGTGGAGCAACCGGCCAATCAGCCCCCCCATGAACAGCAAGGGAATAAACACCGCCACCAGCGAGATGCTGATAGAGATCACGGTAAAGCCGATTTGTTTTGCGCCTTTCAGCGCCGCTGGTAACGAGTGTTCACCTTTCTCAATGTACCGGTAGACATTTTCGATGACGACGATGGCATCGTCCACGACGAACCCAACCGAAATCGTAATCGCCATCAGCGACAGATTATCAATGCTGTAACCGAGCAAATACATCACGCCGCAAGTGCCGGCGAGCGCCAGCGGCACGGTGACACTCGCGATAAACGTCGGCCAGAACCGCCGGAGGAAAAGAAAAATCACCATCACCACCAACGCGATGCTTGCGACGAGCGACATTTCCACGTCATCTACCGAAGCTCGGATGGTTGTCGTCCGGTCGCTAAGCATGATTAGTTTTACTGCCGGTGGAATCCATTTCTTTAATTGCGGCAACTGCTTTTTAATCCGGTCCACTGTCTCAATGACGTTCGCATCGGCTTGTTTGAAAACAATCAACAACACCGCCCGGCGTAACGGCATCGTCTGCGTTCCTGCCCAACCAGCAAGCTGCTGGTTCTCAATTCCCTGCACGACTTTCCCCATCGCGCTGAGTTTGATGGGCGTGTTGTTGGTATTCGCCAAAACCAATGGCCGGAAATCGCGCGCATCGGTGATTTGGTCATTGCTCATCACCGTGTAAAATTCTTTCTCGCCATCGAGACTGCCTTTCGGCTGATCCACCGACACCTTGCTGAGAAACGTCCGAACATCTTCCAGACTCAATCCTGTCGCCGCCAACGCCGCCGGATTAATTTGCACCCGCACCGCAGATTTCTCCGCGCTCGGAATGAAAACCTGACTGACGCCTTCCACCTGGCTGAGCTTTTGCGCGATGATGGAATCGGCGTATTCAAACACCTGCGAGGCCGGTTCCGTATCGGAAGTCATTGCGAGAATCATGATTGGCGCATCGGCTGGATTCACCTTTCGGTAGGTTGGCGGCCCCGGGAGATTCACCGGCAACTCGCTCGCCGCCGCATTGATTGCTGCCTGCACATCGCGCGCTGCACCATCCACATTTCTGTCGAGATCAAATTGGATCGTAATGCTCGTGCCGCCGAGCGTGCTGATGGAAGTGATTTCTGTCACCCCAGAAATCTGCGCGATTCGTTTTTCTAACGGTGCCGCCAGCGACGAAGCTACGGTGGATGGATCCGCGCCCGGCAGCGAAGCGTTAACCGAGACCATCGGAAAATCGACACGCGGAATTGCCGCGACCGGCAAAAACCGATACGCCACCACGCCGAGGAGAAATAAACCAATCGCCAGCAACGACGTTCCGGCCGGCCGACGAATGAACGGCTCGGAAATGTTCATGACTTGACCGGCAACATACCGGCCGCCGTGCGCCGCCGACGGAACCATTGACTGAGCCGATCCATGTAGAGGTAAATCACTGGCGTCGTATACAACGTCAAGGTTTGCGACAGAATCAAACCACCGACAATCGCGATGCCCATCGGCCGGCGCAATTCCGAGCCGGTGCCTTGTTCGAGCGCCAACGGCAATGCGCCGAGCAACGCCGCAAACGTCGTCATCATAATCGGCCGGAACCGGAGCAGACACGCTTGGTAAATGGATTGCTCCGGTGGCAAACCTTGCTCGCGTTCGGCTTCCAACGCGAAATCAATCATCATGATGGCGTTTTTCTTGACGATTCCAATCAGCAAGATGACGCCAATCAGCGCAATCATCGAAAAATCAATTCGGCAAATCAGCAGCGCCAGCAACGCGCCGACGCCGGCGGACGGAAGCGTGGAGAGAATTGTTAGCGGATGGATATAACTTTCGTAGAGCACGCCGAGCACGATGTAAATCACGATGACGGCGGCGAGAATCAGGAACGGCTCGCTCTTCAGCGATGACCGGAACTCTGCGGCGCTACCGGAGAACGTCGTCATCACTGTCTCCGGTAAGCCGATCTCTTTTTGGGATTGCTGAATGGCGTCCACCGCTTCACCAAGCGACTTGCCGGGTTGGAGATTGAACGACAGTGTGACCGCCGGAAACTGGCCTTCGTGAACGATGGACAACGGTGTGATTACCGTGCGCAATTTGGCAAAGGTTGTGAGCGGAACCATCTGACCGGTGGTGGACTTCACGTAAATTTTGTTCAGCGCCTCCGGTGTGAGCTGGAAATGGGGCTCGACTTCGAGAATCACCCGGTACTGATTGAGTTGCGTGAACATGATTGTCACTTGCCGCTGACCGAACGCGTCGTACAACGTGTCGTCGATGGCTTGCGGTAAAATGTTCAGACGCGCGGCGGTATTGCGATCCACATCGACGTGCAATTGCAAACCGTTCGCCTGCTGGTCGGTCGCTACGTCGGTCAGCTCCGGTAACGTTCGCAGCTTGGTCAGTAAGCGCTCGGACCATTGCGCGAGTTCGGTTTCATCCGCATCCTCCAACGTGTACTGGTATTGCGTCCGGCTGACGCGACTATCAATCTGAACATCCTGCACCGCCTGCATCAGCAACGAAATCCCCTGCACATCTTTTGTGGCGTCGCGCAACCGGTCGATGATTTCGCTGACGCTGGCTTTGCGTTGGTCGCGCGGTTTTAAGTTGAGGTAGAGACGACCGGTGTTGACTGTTGGATTAACAGTACCGGCACCCACGAACGACGCGACGCTGACCACATCCGGATCTTTCTGCACAATTTCCGAGACAACACGCTGGCGTTCGACCATCGCCTTGAACGAAATCGACTGCGGCGCGTCAGTCACGCCGACAATTAGTCCGGTGTCTTGCAGCGGCAACAATCCTTTCGGGATGTAAATATAAAGTCCGATGGTCGCGACCAACGTGATGATGGCAACAATCAGCGTCGCGAATTGTCTCTGCAAAACCCATTTCAGAGTGCGGTCGTAGAAATCGAGCATCGCCTTGAACATTCGTTCTGTGGCGATATAAAACCGACTGTGCGCTTCGCCGGTCTCCGCCTTCAGCAACCGGCCACACATCATCGGCGTGAGTGTCAGCGACACGATGGCCGACCAGACCACCGCAACACTCATCGTGATAGCAAACTCCCGGAACAACCGGCCGACGATGCCGGTCATGAACAACAGCGGAATGAAAACCGCAATCAGCGACACGCTGAGCGAAATGACCGTGAATCCGATTTGCTTCGCACCCTTGAGCGCCGCTTCCAGCGGCGGATCGCCCATCTCGATAAAGCGGACGATGTTCTCAATCATCACGATGGCGTCATCGACGACAAACCCGGTGGAAATCGTCAGCGCCATCAGCGAGAGATTGTCGAGTGTGAATCCACAAAGTTTCATCACGCCAAATGTTCCGATGATTGCCAGCGGTAACGCCACACTCGGAATCACTGTCGCCCAAAACTTCCGGAGAAAAATAAAGATTACTAACACCACCAAGCCAATCGTGAGCATCAGCGTGAACTGCACGTCATGCACCGACGCCCGGATTGTTTGGGTCCGGTCGGTCAAGACATTGATTTTCACCGATGGCGGAATTGAGGAGCGCAGACGCGGCAGCAACGCTTTCACCCGGTCCGCGGTCTCGATGATATTCGCGCCCGGCTGACGTTGAATGTCGAGAATGACGGACGGTTTATTGTTCACCCAGCCAGCCAGCCGCACATTCTCAACATTGTCCACAACATCGCCAATGTCGCCGAGCCGGATCGGCGAACCTTTTTTATAGGCGATGATGATGGGCTTGTATTCTTCCGCCGACAAAATCTGATCGTTCGCACCGATGGCATACGACTGGCGCGCGCCGTCGAAGCTGCCTTTCGGAGCATTGATATTGTTTTGCTGCAACGCGGTGCGGACATCTTCGAGACTTAATCCGAGATTGGCAATCGCTGCCGGATTGATTCGCACGCGCACCGCCGGCTTCTGATTGCCTTCGATGGTGACCAGACCAACGCCGGTGACCTGACTCAGCTTTTGCGCCAACACCGTGTCAGCGAGGTCGTTCACTTTTTCCAGCGGCAACGTATCGGAAGTAATCTGCAGAGTGAGAATTGGCGTATCGGCCGGGTTAACTTTGTTATACGTCGGCGGATTCGGCATGGCTTGCGGCAATACACCACCGGCGGCGTTGATCGCGGCCTGCACATCTTGCGCGGCGGCATCAATGTCGCGGTCGAGATTGAATTGCAGGATGATCGTCGTATTGCCGAATGAACTCTGCGACGTCATTTGCGCCAGTCCGCTAATCTGACCGAACTGGCGTTCGAGTGGTGTGGTGACCGAAGAGGCCATCACATCCGGACTCGCACCGGGATATTGTGCCATGACTTGAATCGTCGGGAAGTCCACCGGTGGCAATGCCGAAATCGGCAATAGCATATAGCCCAGCATTCCCATCAACACGATCCCCACCATCAAAAGCGACGTGGCAACCGGCCGGTGGATGAATGGTTCGGAAATGTTCACGTTATTTGCCCGGCGCGCTCGTCTTCACTTTGGAGCCGGGTTGGAGCCGGTATTGGCCATCGACGACGACTGTTTGACCGGGTTGTAATCCTTCATTGATTAAGGCTTCGTCGTTTTCGATTTGTGCCACCTTGACCGGCTGGATAGCGACGGTCTGGTCATCTTTAATCACAAACGCGTACGGACCATCCGGCCCGCGTTGCACCACCGACGCCGGCACGACAAGACCACCTTTGCGCAGCGTCAGCAACAAGCGAGCATTAACAAATTGGCCCGGCCACAATCGAAAATCTTCATTCGGGAAAGTCGCTTTCAGACGAATCGTACCGGTGGTGACATCAATTTGGTTATCAATCACAGCGAGCTGGCCGGTCGCGAGTAAAGTGTGATTATCGCGATCCACTGCCAACACAGAAATATCACCGGCGGCGTGTTCCTTCTGAATCGCCGGTAGCATTTGTTGTGGCAGCGTGAACACAACTGAAATTGGTTTCAACTGCGTCACCACCACTAAACCACCGGCATCCGTCGCGTGAACGATATTGCCCTGATCAATGAGGCGCACGCCGGTCCGTCCGTCAATCGGCGATGTAATCGTCGTGTAGTTGAGTTGCACTTGCGCGCTGTTCACTGCCGCCGCGAGTTGATTAACCAACGCCTGTTGCGTGTCGAAGACCTGCTGTGCGATGACCTTTGTCGCAAGCTGTTCGGCGTCACGTTGTAAATCGAGACGGGCGTTCGCCAGTTGCGCCTCGACCTGTGCGAGTGCAGCGCGGAACGGGTCCGGATCAAGTTGCGCCAACACATCACCGGCTTTCACGTCCTGACCTTCAGTAAAAATAACTTTCTTCAATTCGCCATCGACGCGAGCATGAATGGTAACCGAGTTGAACGCCTGCACCGTACCGAGTCCGTCGAGATAAATCGGCACATCTTTTTGCACGACGCGTCCCGCCACCACCGGGACCGGCGGCATTCCAACGGTCGCCGGCTTACCAGCACCCGACTGGCAACTGCGCACCCAGACAAGGATGACCACCAAGCAAACCAAACCAATTCCAAATTTTATTTTATTCGCCATACCTATCCTTCAAGTTAAACGCTAATTTCAAACAGCTGTTTAACATCGCTTGCTTATCCTGTCAATGACCGGTCGCCGGTAGTGTGAATTGGGAATTGACAGCACTTACCTAATTGCACTATTTGTGATGCCCAATTTCTATGAACACCACCGTGCCGTTAAAGTTTTCCGCACCGCTCGATCCCGGCTTTCAGCCCGCCGCTTTGGTGAATCGCCATTATTTGCAATCACTACGAGCACCGGTGCCGCTGGCGATTGCAGTCGAAGGCGAAAATGGCCGTGTGTCGCGTTTTGAAACTTCTGTTTCGCCGGACGTGGATGCGGCGACGTTGCAATACGTCGAGCGCATCGTCAAATTTTTGCTCTGGGCGCGCGGTGGTTGGAAACTCTATATCGGCGGACCGGCGGCAATTGGCCGGTTCATCCAGAAAAACTACTCGGCAAAAGGGGCGCGGAAGTTTGACGTCAACATGATGGCGCAGGCGTACGGCAAAAAATTTCAAGTGGTGGTGACGACACCGACGAAGGTGCCGGCAAGTCGCGAAAGCCAACTCGCCGCCGGTGGACATTTGAAAGGCTACCGGATTGGTTTTGACCTCGGCGCAAGCGATTACAAGGTTTCAGCGGTGGTGAATGGCGAAGCAATTTTCACCGAGGAAATGCCGTGGGATCCGAAGACGCAAGCAAATCCCGCATATCATTACCACCATGTTTCGGCGGCGTTGCACCGGGCAGCAGCGCAGATGCCACGCGTGGATGCCATTGGCGGCAGTTCCGCCGGTGTAATCGTCAATAATGAGATTCGGGTCGCGTCCTTGTTGCGAGCGATTCCGAAGCACCGGTTTCCGGAAGCGGCGGGAATTTTCAAGCGAATCGCCAAAGAATGGCGCGTGCCGCTGGTGATGATGAATGATGGTGATGTGACGGCGTT
>Ga0007854_10000467_pt1 | contig 26205 bp, 29 predicted proteins | sample CryBogCBH12Aug08_FD_60382 | JGI IMG/M metagenome (GOLD analysis project Ga0007854, IMG submission 60382) | Freshwater microbial communities from Crystal Bog, Wisconsin, USA - CBH12Aug08 | ecosystem: Environmental > Aquatic > Freshwater > Lake | place: Crystal Bog, Wisconsin, USA | collected... | reverse complement strand
AATTCCCCCGCTGATCGCTTGTTCTTTCAACGCGCGCCCACACTACCGCAAGGACGCAGCGCTCACAACGAGTTTGCAGACGAGACGGCCGAACGCAAAAGCGAGCCTAAGGGAAGATGCAGATGATCATTGGCCGCCAGCAGATTGCCGCTTTGCAGCATGTCATGCCCGCCATCGATCTCGCTGACATAGCCCCCGGCCTCGCGCACCAGGATAATGCCGGCCGCGACATCCCAAGGTTTCAAGCCGAACTCCCAGAAGCCTTCGCAGCGCCCGGCCGCGACATAGGCCAGATCAAGCGAAGCCGCGCCAAAACGACGGACACCGGCGGTGGCTTCCATAACGGCGGCCAATTGTTTTAAAAAACGTTCCGGCTCCGGTCTGCCCTGATGGGGTATGCCGGTGGTGATCACCGCCTCGTCCATTTTGCGTCTGGCTGAAACGCGTAACCGTCGCTCATTAACGAAACTGCCGAAACCTTTTTCCGCCCAAAACATTTCATCAGTGAGCGGTTGGTAAATGACCCCGGCAATCGGCTCGCCATCGCGGACCAATCCGATGGACACCGCAAAATGGGGTATGCCATGCAGGAAGTTGGTGGTGCCGTCCAGCGGATCGATTACCCACAGATTATGCGGGTCGGCACCGGCAATCGGCCCCGACTCCTCTAGCAGAAACCCATAATCCGGTCTGGCCTTTTTCAGTTCCTGGCACAGGCATTTTTCAACGCGATGGTCCGCCGCTGAAACAAAATCGCCAGGACCTTTTTTTGAGACCTGAAGATGCTCAACCTCGCCAAAATCGCGCAAAAGACCGCGGGCCGCCTTGCGGGCGGCCGCAGCCATCACATTGACATTGGCGGAGCGGGCAATCATCAGTCTTTGGCACGTTCCACATAGGTGGAATCCGCTGTGTTGACAACGATTCGTGTGCCCGCCTCAACGAAAGGCGGAATCATAACACGAACACCATTTTCCAGAATTCCCGGCTTGTAAGACGACGCGGCCGTTTGACCTTTTACCACCGGATCCGCTTCAACAATTGTCATGGTTACTTTGTCGGGCAAGGTCACCGAAACCGGTGAGCCTTCGATGAGATCCACCGTGCAGGGCATGCCATCTTGCAAATAAGCGGCGGGCTCGCCAACGACTTCGCGGGGCACTGAAAACTGCTCGAAGCTTTCCGCATCCATGAAGGTCAATTGTTCGCCGTCACCAAACAGAAAAGTGCAGTCTTTTTCTTCGACTTGCAGCTTTTCCACGGTGTCGGCGGTACGCCAGCGTTCGTTGGTCTTGGTGCCGGTCCTGACGTCCCGCATCTCAACCTGGATGAACGCGCCACCCTTGCCGGGTTGTATCAACTGAATTTTGAGAACCGCCCATTGCCGGTTGTTATGTTCGAGAATGTTGCCGGGGCGGATAAGGTTGGCATTAATCTTCATGGGTCTGACCAAGGGGAGTTGTAAAACAGGCGCGGACCCTAACAGCTTGATCGGTCCGGTGCAACGGGCTCCTGGTTGGGCTGGTGATGGCGCTGGCCTTGCCAGTCGGTAATTTGGTGCGGCTCAAGGTAATTTGGTCCCACCGGAACTTTGCCATGCCCCCCGGGAATATCGAGCACGTAAGTTGGCTGACAAAGCCCCGAGACCCGGCCGCGCAGAGAGCGCATGATGGCTTGACCAGTCTTGATGTCGGTAACAAAACGCCCGGTGCCGGGGGCGCGATCAAGATGGTGCAAATAATAGGGCTTGATGCGATTGCGCACCATCGCCCGCAACAAAGCCTCCATTACGGTCGGGTCGTCATTAATTCCTTTGAGCAATACAGTTTGACCGAGCAGGGGAAGGCCGATCCGGGCAAGGCGCAGGCAGGCCTCTCCGGCGGCTTGCGTAAGTTCGCGGGCGTGATTGCAGTGGATCGCCAGCCAGACCGGTTTCGATCGGTTCAATTGCGCCAGTAAATCCGTATTTATTCGGTCTGGGTCGCTGATCGGGATCCGACTGTGCAGGCGGATGATCTCGACATGTGGAATGGCTTCCAGTTCGGCTAAAATCGCCCCAAGACCTTTTGGCGGCATCATTAAGGGGTCGCCGCCGGTTATCACGACCTCCCAAATCTTTTTATGGCCGCGGATATAATGAAGTGCGAGATCCAGCTCCGTGGCCGTCAGCAAGGCCTGCGAGCCACCAACCGTTTCGCGCCGGAAGCAGAATCGGCAATAGACCGGACAGTGCAACATCGGCGTTAACAGGACACGGTCGGGATAGCGGTGGACAATGCCTTTGACCGGGCTGTGATGCCGGTCGCCGATCGGGTCGAGCCGTTCCTCCGGCCGATTTTCCAGTTCATCCAGTGTTGGGATGAATTGGGCGGCAATGGGGTCGTCGGGGTCAGAGGGGTCGATCAAATGCGCTAAGGCCGGGGTCAGGGCAACAGAATAGCGCCGTGCCACCTGGTCGATCGCCGCGATCTGCTCGCTGCTGATCAACCCGGCCCGGGCCAAATCGGCTCCCTGGCGGAGGATCGGCTGGCGCAAGGATGGGGGCGCAAACTCGTTCATGATGCGGGAGACCTCTGTTCGTAAGGATCGGGCTCGGGCATAGTTGCCGGATTGCACTGTGATATAGGGATTGAGATGCGGGGGGAAGAGTGGTGGCGACCTGAACGTTTTGCAATGCGGCGCCCCGCCCTGGAAACGCGCGCACGAATTGTGGCGTCTTTGCGGGCCTTTTTTGCCGAACAGGATTTTTTAGAGGTTGAAACGCCCTGCCTCCAGGTTTCGCCGGGCACCGAGCCGCATATTATGGCCTTGGAAACGCGTCTGCGGGATCCCTTCGCCAGCGCCGCGCAGCGATTTTTTCTGCATAGCTCGCCGGAATTGGCCATGAAAAAATTACTGGTCGCCGGACTGACCCGGATCTTTCAAATTGCGCATGTTTGGCGCGATGGCGAACGGTCACCGCTCCATCATCCCGAGTTCACTATGTTGGAATGGTATCGGATTGGCGCAAATTGCGCACGGTTGGTCGAGGACTGCGCCGGCCTTTTGGTTCAGACCGCGCGGGCGGCGGGCGTCGACAGATTTCGGCGCGGCGCGCGCTGGTGCGACCCAATGGCGCAGCCAATAATGCTGAGTGTCGCCGATGCCTTTACGGACTATGCCGGGGTCGATCTTTTGGCCAGCTGCCAGGATCCTTTGCACCCGGATCGGGAGAAGCTGGCCGGGCAGACCAAGGATGCCGGGCTGTATGTCGGAGAGAATGACAGTTGGGAGGATATCTTTTTTCGCATCATGCTCGAACGGATCGAGCCGCATCTCGGGGATAAGGCGCCTCTGGTCTTGTACCGCTATCCCCTAACTTTGGCGGCCTTGGCGAAGCCTTGTGCGGATGATCCCAGGCTTGCCGAGCGGTTCGAACTCTATATTTGCGGGCTGGAACTCGCCAATGCCTTTGATGAATTGACGGATGCGGTCGAGCAGCGCCGGCGCTTCCTCGCTGATCTGGCGCTAAAAGAGCAGATTTACGGCATTCACATGCCCCTGGATGAAGATTTTCTCGACGCGATAGCCGCGGGTTTGCCCAATTGCGCCGGCATTGCCCTGGGCATTGACCGGTTGGTGATGCTGGCGACAGGGGCTGAGGACATTGAAGCGGTTCTCTGGGCCCCGGTGCGCGCCTCAATAAGTAGCAATTAGGCGGTTGAAATCGCGTACAGCTGCTGCCGGCCCCGCCGGATGGTTCCAAACTCCGGCTGAGACCGCCAGGAAGTCAGCCCCTGCCTCGATCAGGGCGGCTGCATTATCCAGCGTGATCCCGCCGATGGCGACACAGGGAATCTCCATTAATTGGGACCACCAAGTCAGGATTTCCGGTTCGGCATGGCTGCTGGCTTGCTTGGTCATCGTCGGAAAAAAGGCCCCGAAAGCCACGTAATCGGCCCCGGCTTCACCCGCTTCCATGGCCAAATGCCGCGAGTCATGGCAGGTTACGCCGACGATGGCGGAACCGCCGACAAGGGCTCGCGCCTTGGCGTAGGGGCTGTCCTGCTGGCCAATATGGACGCCATCGCAGCCCGTTTCGAAGGCTAAGTCTGGCCGGTCGTTCAAGAGCACCGCGACGCCGCGCTTTTGCGCTTCGGGGCGGAGAACATCGATGGCACGGCAGAGTTGATCCTCGGCTAGTCCTTTCAGGCGTATTTGCAGGCAGGCCACATCGCCGCTATCCAAAGCGACGGCCAGATCTTTGGCAAAAACCGCAAGATCGTGAATCTCAGGCGGGGTTATCAAATAGAGACGGCAACTCCCGGAATTTTCTGTGCGTCCAGTCATTTCTTTTCCGGTGTTGGTCTTGGTCCGAAACGCAAAACATGGGCCTCGGGGCGATCCAGAGCTTTTTGGGTCACGGTGATGACGTCATGGACCGAAAACGGCATGGAAAGACTTTCGTTAGCGCCGCATTGCCGGGATTTTTGCCTGGCATCCCCATCCTGCGCGTCGACCACCAGGATGATCGGCGTTTTGAGTTTATGCTCGCGCCGCAATTGGGCGACGACGGTTGGCCCATCCAAGGTATCCATCTCAAATTCGCAGAAAATGATATCAGGTTTTAAGAGTTCCAATTGACGAAGCATTTCCACAGAAGGGCCGGCGCTAACAGTTTCTGCGCCGATTTGTTTGAAAATGGGTGTCAGCAGATCGCGGATCGGCCGGCTTTGATAAATGAGCATCACTTTACGTTCAGCCAGTGACCGACTTTGTTTGAAGTCCATGATGATGGGCCTTCTTGGTTGCTTCGAGCTACAGAAAGTCTGCCATGGCTTGCGCCTGTTTGCGACCAAATTGGTTGCCCCGTTATTGTCTATTCCTGGGATCCTGTCTGGTTCAGCCAGTGACGTGCCGCCATGAGCGGATTGGCATGACCGGCAAGGTCTAAGATATTATGCGGCCGCTGATCGACAATTTTACCCGGTAATGACCGGGCGATCTGATCGAGCCGCTCAAGCATGTCCTGGTCGGCTGACAGCCTTACCATTTCCACGCCGGCAAACAGAGCCGCCAAGGCCAGCCCGGGGGCATCACCACAATCGAGCATGGCCGTCGCTTTGGCGTCAGGAACGCTTTGACGGGCCAGGGTCAACATGGCTTGGAAATAGGCGATCCCCAAGGATTGTGCGCCAAAAGGCGGCGAGACCAGAACCACATCGATGTCACTGTCCAAAGCAGCCGTCAAAGCAGCTTTGGCCTGATCGGCTGAATGAACCACAAAGCCCGTCAGATCAGACTTCCAACTCGACCGAATAATTTTCGATCACCGTATTGGCCAGCAGGCTTTTACACATTTGCTCGACCGTGGCTTTGGCGACCACAGGATCCGTTTCCGCCACTGTCATTTCGATAAATTTGCCCTGGCGAACATTATCGACACCGGCAAATCCCAAGGAGGACAGAGCATGCTGGACCGCCTTGCCCTGTGGATCGAGGACGCCGCTTTTCAGGGTGATGTGCACCTTAGCCTTCACGGGTTGCTTCCTTTGATTGAATTTATTGAACGGTTTCAGGACCCTTCATGTCACGCGGCCCGCCTTCGGGAAGAATACCCAGGCGCCGCGCCACTTCCTGATAGGCTTCCTCGACATTGCCAAGGTCACGGCGGAAGCGGTCTTTATCCATTTTTTCGCCAGACTTATTGTCCCACAGCCGACAGTTATCAGGGCTGATTTCGTCGGCAAGGATAATTTGCATATCCTCGCCAGTGTAATGCCGTCCGAATTCCAATTTGAAATCAACCAACCTGATCCCGACGCCCAGAAAGAGCCCAGTCAGGAAATCATTGATGCGCAGCGACAGGGACATAATTTCGTCCAGGTCATGCACCGTGGCCCAGCCAAAGGCCGTCACATGTTCTTCCGAGACCATTGGGTCGCCCAATTCATCGGATTTGTAATAAAACTCGACGATGGAGCGTGGCAGGGGGGTGCCCTCAGGAATGCCAAAGCGCTGGCTCAGCGATCCGGCCGCTACATTGCGGATCACGACTTCCAGGGGAATGATTTCCACTTCGCGGACCAACTGTTCGCGCATGTTCAGGCGGCGCACAAAATGGGTCGGCACACCGACTTCGCCCAGACGCAACATCAGATATTCGGAAATCCGATTGTTGAGGACTCCCTTGCCGGTGATGGTGCCCTTTTTCTTGTTGTTGAAGGCCGTTGCGTCATCCTTGAAATATTGGACGAGCGTGCCTGGCTCCGGACCTTCAAAGAGAACTTTAGCTTTGCCCTCGTAAATCTGCTTGCGTCGCGCCATGGCCATAATCCGGCAAAAGAGTGGGGGGCTGACCCGGGCTGCGCCCTGATCTCCCTAAGCGCCGAAGGACCGGCGCGTCAAGCGTCCGGTCCCTCTTGCTTTCTATATTCCATATAGCAGGGAGCCTGCCCAAGCACAACCGTCCCCGGTTAAGCAGAGCTTATCCGAGGGCATGATAAATGCATTTATCGGGCGGACCGGCGGCGAAAAGAAGGATCGGCGGCGCTCCGGCGGTTTCCAGTCCTGGCAGGGCGATCAGCGCGGAACTGCGGGTGCCGAAGCCATTTTCCAGCTGAAAGCATAGCCCGGCTTCGCTTTGATCCTGGGCCGAAGCGGTGCAGCCCAACAGCTGTTGCCAGGATTGCCAATCGTCCTGGTCCGGCTCGGGCGGGCGAGCGGTCTCAAAACGCGGCAGAAAATTTGCGATGCGCGGATCAATCCGGTCGTTCAACTCAAAGGCAGTTACCATCGACAGCCCTTCAGCCAGCGCGGTCAGATGCACGCCTTGGCCATCAGCCCGCAACCAAAAGGCGTCTCGATTGTCGGCGATAATCATGTTGAAGGGGCGGTAGGCTCGGGGATCCAATTGGGACAAGGCCCGCGCCGCATCCTCGGCATCGGCATGATCCAAGGCATCCAACACCAGTTCGCCCCGTGATCTTTTTCCCTGTTCGGGTCCAAGGGTTCCCATGCGGTTAAGGATGGCGGCCACCAGCCCTTCGTCATTGACCCCAAGCCATGAGCCGCCCGCCAATTGATCCTGGCCGGCAATGACATTGGGGCGGTCGGGCCAGTGTCGTGCCGGTGGCCGCCAGGGCCGATCAATCATTTCATCGCGATTGGCGCCCAGGAGCAATGGCCAGGGGTGATTGGGGCGGCGCAAAACTACGACCGTACACATTGCAAAATTCCGGTACACCGAAGACGAGGCTGCCGCTATAAAGAGGCAGGGCGGGTAAGGGTAAGCATAATGATTTCGCCCAATCAATTAAAGAGGGCTGGCCGTTCATGAGCCTATTGGATGAGCGTGAAAAAGGATTTGAGGCCAAATACCGCCTGGATGAGGAATTGGCCTTTAAGGTCAATGTCCGGGGCGCCAAGCTGCTTGGTTTATGGGTTGCTGACCGGCTCGGTCTTGGCCCCGAGCCGGCGAGCCTCTATGCCCGGTCCGTCGTTGAAAATGCTCTTTCGGATCCGAGCCACAAAATGTTGTTAAAACAGCTCGAGGCGGATCTTGCGGCGAAAGGGTTGGCTGCGGATGCGGCTGAGCTCGAGCGGCAAAGAGAGGGCTTTCTGGTTCAGGCCAAGCAGGAGTTGGCGGCGGCCTCTGAGCAAAAGCCGACTTAGCTGTCGGGCGTGAAGACACGCCGGAAGATTTCATCCACGGCTTTGGTGTGGTAGCCCATATCGAACAATTCGGCGATGGCGGCTTTGCCGAGATGGAACTCCACTTCCACGTCCGCTTGCAACAGATCGAGGAAGCGGCCATTGCCATTCCACACCTGCATCGCGTTGCGCTGGACCGCTTTATAGGCGTCCTCGCGGCTCATTCCACTTTGCGTCAAGGCCAGCAGGACGCGCTGGCTGAAAATCAGGCCGCCCAGCTGGTTGAGATTCCGGGTAATGGCGTCCGGATAAATAACCAGATTCTTGATGACATTGGTCAATCTGGCCAGGGCGAAGTCTAACGTAATCGTGGCGTCTGGGCCGATCATCCGTTCCACGGACGAATGGCTGATATCCCGTTCATGCCAAAGGGCGACATTTTCCATCGCCGGCACCACCATGCCGCGGACCAGTCTGGCCAGGCCGGTAAGATTTTCCGTTAATACCGGATTGCGCTTATGCGGCATGGCCGAGCTGCCCTTTTGGCCCGGTGAGAAATATTCTTCGGCTTCCCGGACTTCGGTGCGTTGCAGATGGCGTATTTCCGTGGCCACCCGTTCAATGCTGCTGGCGATCACGCCCAGCGTCGCGAAGAACATGGCATGACGGTCGCGCGGGATGACCTGCGTCGATAGCGGCTCAGGCACAAGGCCAAGCTTTTCGGCAACATAGCGTTCCACAAAGGGATCAATATTGGCGAAGGTGCCGACAGCACCGGAAATGGCACAGGTGGCGATGTCCGCGCGCGCATGGCGAAGGCGTTGGCGATTGCGTTGAAATTCGGCATGAAACCCGGCGAATTTAAGCCCAATCGTGACAGGTTCGGCATGGATGCCGTGGCTGCGCCCCATGCAAACCAGATCCTTGGTCTCTTTTGCCCGCAGCGCCAAGGCCTCCAGAAGGGCATCGATGTCGGCCAGCAGCAGATCGGTGGACTGGCAAAGCTGGACGGCCAGACAGCTGTCCAGCACATCGGACGAGGTCATGCCCTGATGAACAAAACGCGCCTCGGGGCCAACCTGTTCAGATAGTTCGGTGGTAAAGGCGATAACGTCATGCTTGGTCGTGGCCTCGATTTCGTCGATACGCCGCACCCGCTCTGGGGTGTAAGGCTTGTCCCCTTTTTCCCACACAAGCCGGGCGGCCTCGGCCGGTATAACGCCGAGTTGGGCCTGGGCGTCGCAGGCATGCGCCTCAATCTCGAACCAGATCCGGAAGCGATTGGCGGGTTCCCAGATTTGAACCATTTCGGGACGGCTATAGCGTGGAATCAACGAAATCTCCTGCTTTGATCAATTGGCGTTATGCCACGATAGATAGATCCATTTGGATTTCATGGACCAGCACTTTCGGTGTACCCCTCGATAGAAGCTTGCCGCGGAGTGGGCCTCCCGTCACCTAACGGAGCGAACATAGGGTCTAGCTCCCATGACCGACATCACGCCACGCGCAGACTGTCGTTCTCCGAATAGGGATCAATCTCGACCAGGATTTTGGTGATGCAGACCCTCGGTATTTTACGCCGACCATCGCTTGTCATGGTCACGAACCCAGCTGCCTCCAATTTCGCCAGGGTCCGGGTCAGGTTCGGTTGGGCACGGCCGGACCACTGAACCAATTCAGCAACAGATGTCGGCTTGCGGTCGCGAATCAGGGCCAGCAATTGCCGATTTTCCGGTGTCAACATGCGCACCAAAGCATCGATGGAGTTGAAACTGGCGTGAGCGGCATCAACCGGGGAAGGCTTCTCGCCCCTCGCCACCGACTTCATCTCTTCTCTCAACGATCTAAGACTCTGTATCCGCGGATTTGTCATTTCGATCGCTCCATTTCTTCAATCCCGATTACCGCCGTTGAAACGCCATGTTCGCCAAGAACCCGTTCGACCTCATCGAAAAAATCGTCGATTAGAGTTTCGGCGTCTCGAAATATATAGGGTCGGCCTACGTCAGTTCCCGTCCGGTGCCAGTGGTCATAGGCTACGGGACGTTGCTTAAAGCGTGACCCCACCGCCGCAACCCCGTGCGCATTATCAAATCCGACGAGTCGCCGCCCATCAGGAGCGTGCACCGTGAACGAATAGGATAGACCGTGTGGTCGTTCTGGTGTTCCGGCAATGCGCTTGATCTCGAACTTGACCCAGTAGCCTTTCTCAAGGTGATGGATACGTCCATCGAAGGCCAACAGGAACTCAAGCTGATACTCGGGTATCTGTTCAACCATATTAACCCATATCATATCCTGGCATGATAATTATCTATTGTCACTTTATCGTCAAGCCATCCCATGAGCATTGTCGCTTTCAGGCCCTTTGGGCAGTAAGGGCTTGGTGTGATAAATATCCTTGCCCGGGATTACGAGAGACGTATGATCTTTCCTCAAAGTTATAAAAACTAAGAAATAAGAATTGGGATGGAGACGTGTGAGCGTGGGGTCGGCTGACTCAATACTCGAAGTCTGTTCTGTGTCGTTAGGCTTTGGCGGGCTGCGCGCTCTGACCGAAGTCAGCTTTTCCGTTGCGCAAGGCGAGCTGTTTTCTATCATCGGTCCCAATGGCGCTGGCAAGACCTCGATGCTGAATTGCATTTCGGGGCGCTACCGGCCGAACTCCGGCCAGATCCTGTTGGAAGGGCGCGATATTACCTCGCTGCCACCGGACCGGCGGGCGGTTTTGGGGCTGGGGCGAACCTTCCAAAATCTCGCCTTGTTTGGCCATATGTCAGTTCTCGACAACATCATGGTGGGGCGCCACCATTTGCTAAAAAATAATTTTTTGACGGGCGCTTTATATTGGTTGTCAGGGGCTCGGCGCGAGGAACTGACCCACCGTCGGAAAGTCGAGGAAATTATCGATTTTCTTGAAATCGGTCCGATCCGCAAGGCCACCGCCGGAACCTTATCCTACGGTTTGAGAAAGCGGGTTGAATTGGCCAGGGCGATGGCCGTTGAGCCGAAAATCATTCTGCTGGACGAGCCCATGGCTGGAATGAATCTCGAAGAAAAAGAAGACATGGCCCGCTACATTGTTGATCTCAATGAAGAGTGGGGCATGACCGTGATCATGATCGAACATGACATGGGCGTGGTGATGGATATTTCCAACCGCGTGATGGTCCTTGAATTTGGCTCGAAAATCGCCGAAGGCCTGCCGGCCGAGGTGGCTGCGAATGAACGGGTCAAAGTGGCCTATCTCGGCATTGATAACGAAGATCAGCCGAACAGCCCGCCGGGGGAAACATGACCCAGGCGGAGAACTTTGATTTCCTGGGCGATCGCGACACTTTTCCCAAAATGTTGCGCTGGAACGCCCGGCACTGGCCCGGCGAGCTGGCCATGCGCGAGAAGGATTTCGGCATCTGGAAGCTGTTCACCTGGCAGGATTATCTGGATCAGGTGCGCGCCTTGGCTTTGGGGCTGACCACGCTTGGGGTCAAGCGGGGCGAAGTCGTAGCTTTGCTTGGCAAGAACCGGCCGCATTGGGTTTGGGGCGAAGTGGCGGCCCATGTGGTCGGTGCGATGTCGCTGGGCATTTATCAAGATTCCATGGGCGCCGAGGCAACCTATCTCTTGTCCTATACCGAGACCGCCGTCGTCTTTGCCGAAGACGAGGAACAGGTGGATAAGCTGCTTGAAATCGCCGATCAGCTGCCGGCCTTGCGGCATATTGTTTATTTTGATCCGCGCGGGATGCGCAAATATCACGATCCCAGATTGTTGGCCGCGGCCGAGTTGGGCTTGCGTGCGGATCGCCTGCTGGCCAGTGATCCAGGACTGTTTGATCGTCTGATTGAAGACGGCAAAGGCGACGAGGTTGCCATTCTTTGCACAACCTCGGGGACCACGTCCCATCCGAAATTGGCGATGATGCAGGCCGGAGCCCTGCTGCGTCACGGTTTGGCCTATTTGCAGGTTGACGCCAAAAGACCGGGCGATAATTACGTTTCCGTGCTGCCCTTGCCATGGATCATGGAGCAGATTTATGCGGTGGTGCAGCCGCTTTTATGTCGCAGTATCGTTAATTTTGTCGAAGAGCCGGAAACCATGATGGCCGATATGCGTGAGATCGGCCCTCATTTCATTCTGTTGGCGCCGCGCATGTGGGAAGCTATTGCCGCCGAAGTCCGGTCGAAAATGATGGACAGCACCCGCTTCAAGCAATGGATATTCAATCGTGCCATGGGGTGGGGGATGCGGGCTCTGGATCAGAACAGACGTTCATTCCTGGCCGAGTGGTTGTTATTTCGTGCTTTGCGTGACCGGCTTGGCTTTTCATTTCTGCGTTCTGCTGCCACGGGGGGCGCTGCGCTTGGTCCTGACACCTTCCGCTTTTTCTTGGCCATGGGTGTGCCGCTGCGCCAGATCTATGGTCAGACCGAGCTGTCGGGCGCCTATACTGTTCACCGCGCCGATGACGTCGATTTCGATACGGTGGGCCTGGCCATGCCGGGCAGCGAAGTACGGATTGATGCGCCGGATGCCAATGGTGTTGGCGAGATTGTCGCCAGGACATTGGGGATGTTCGCCGGTTACTATAAAAATCCCGAAGGCAGTTTGGCCGATCTGGTGGATGGCTGGATGAAGACCGGTGATGCCGGTTATTTCAAGACCGAAAGCAATCACCTGGTGGTGATTGATCGGATCAAGGATATCGCCACCACCAGTCTCGATGTGCGTTTCTCGCCACAGTTTATTGAAAATAAACTGAAATTTTCTCCCTTCATTGCCGAAGCGGTGATTCTTGGTCACGGCAAGCCCTATCTTTCGGCGCTGATCTGTATCCGTTATTCCATTCTGTCGAAATGGGCCGAACAAAAAGCTATCGCCTTTACCAATTATGCCAGCTTGGCTTCATTGGACGCGGTGTACGGCCTGGTTCAGCGGGAAGTGGAAACGGTCAATAAGACATTGCCAGAGCCGCAGCGCATTCGGAAATTCCTGCTTCTCTACAAAGAGTTGGATGCCGATGACGGCGAACTGACCCGTACCCGCAAAGTGCGGCGCGGCGTGATCAATGAGAAATATGGCGAGATCATCGACGCGCTTTACCGAGATCAGACCGAGGTGCCGGTGGATGCCGTTATCACTTATCAGGACGGCACGACCACCCGGGTTCAGACCCGGTTGAGGGTGGTTACTTTGTTGTCTGAGACGGGTTAGGGGGGTGGCATGCAAAGCAGTCTTCTCTTCCAACTGATCATCAACGGATTAATCGTTGGCACGCTCTATGGCGTCATCGCCATGTGTTTTGTGCTGATTTATAAATCGACACAGGTGGTCAATTTCGCTCAGGGCGAGTTTCTGCTGATCGGGGCCTGGACCTGCTGGTGGCTGGTTGTCCAGGCGCAGTGGCCCTTTTGGATTGCCTTTCCAGCCACATTCCTGTTCATGCTGATTTTCGGCATCTTGTTGCAGATGATCGTGTTGCGGCCCTTGATTGGCGAGCCAATCATTTCGGTCATTATGGTCACTGTGGGCCTGTCGATTTTTTTCCAGTCGATGATGAAGTGGATTTTTGGTCCCTGGCCTCAGCCCTTTCCCGACATCTTCCCAATGAAATCCGTCAATATCGGCGGCCTCCAGGTGCAAACGCCTTATCTTATGAGTATGGCCGTGTCGCTGGTCATCATGGTGTCCTTTGCCTGGTTCTTTCGCTATTCGCGGATGGGGCTGGCCATGCGGGCCACCGCCTTTGATCAGCAAGTTGCGCAAAGTCTCGGCATATCCGTCAAACGGGTCTTTGCTACTGCCTGGGCTATCTCGGCGATGGTTTCAGCCTTGGCCGGGGTGGTCGTGGGCATGGTCAATGGTGTGTCCTCGGCCCTGTCCTTTTTTGGCCTTAAGGTTTTTCCGGCGGTAATTGTCGGTGGTCTTGACTCGATTGTTGGCGCCATTGTCGGCGGTCTGATCGTCGGTCTGATTGAAAATCTGGCCGAATATTTTGATGGGCAATGGCTCCATCTTGGCAATCTTTATACCGTCGCGCCCTTTTATGTTCTGGTGATCATTCTCATGATCAAGCCCTATGGCTTGTTCGGCACCCGCAAGATCGAAAGGGTTTAGCCCGATGTTGTCCTCCAGCACCCAGCCTTGCGGTCAGTTCAGGACAAGTTATGGGGCGGATACCACCTTGTTCCCGACCCCCTTTACGCGGGGCGCATTGTTGTTGGGCTTGATCCTGGTGGGGTTGGCTCCGTTCTATTTACGCAGCTATGGGCTCAATTTGCTGATCCAGGTTGGCTATTACAGTATTGCCGCCTTGGGGCTGAACATTTTGGTCGGCTGCACTGGGCAGATCTCGCTTGGTCATGCCGGCTTTTTTGGTTTCGGCGCCTTTGCTTCGGCCTGGCTGAACAACCGGTACGATATCCCGGTGGCACTCACGATCCCGCTGGCGGGGGTAATGACCACCTTGCTCGGACTGTTGTTTGGGATCCCGGCAGGTCGGCTGAAAGGGCTGTATCTGGCCATCGCCACTTTTGCCTCGCAGTTTATTTTGGAAGATTTCTTTGCCAGGGCCAATTGGTTTACCGGCGGTTCGGCGGGAAGCGTGGCGAACCCGGTCTCTCTTTTCGGCTATGAGTTGGCTGGCGACCGCAGCTATTTTTATGTGGTGTTGTTCTGGCTGGTGGTGATGTATCTGGCCGGCAGCAATTTGCTGCGCAGCCGTGATGGGCGAGCCTTTGTCGCCTTGCGCGACCACTATCTTTCCGCCGAAGTTATGGGAATCAATCTGACAAAATATCGGATCCTGTCCTTTGGCATTTCTTCTTTTTATGCCGGATTAGGGGGCGCTCTATACGGACATTATCTTGGCTATGTCTCGGATGAGGGCTTTACAATCCTTCTTTCAATTCAATTTCTGGCCATGATTATTATCGGTGGTATGGGGTCGGTCAAAGGCACCCTGATGGGGGCCGCCTTCATGGTTCTTTTGCCCGAAGCGACCGGCGCTGTCGCCGGTTTGGCCAAGACCGTGCTGGGCGATTCACCGCTGCTCAGCACCGGTCTGGCCTATTTGAAGGAGGCCGCCATTGGTTTGGCGATTATCCTGTTTTTGATTTTTGAACCCGATGGGCTGGCGCACCGTTGGCATCAGATCAAACTCTATTGGAAGCTTTATCCATTTTCTCACTAACCAAAAAAAGCAGCGAGGAACGTCATGAAGCAAGGTTTTACGTTAAGGCATTTGGGGGCGGTTCTGGTCCTGGCCGCCGGTCCGGCTTGGGCTGCCGAAGGCATCCCGGTCGGTCATATCGCTGATTTGACCGGTGCGACCTCGTCCGTGGGCAAGCCCTATGCGGCGGGGATCGCTGATGCCATGAACTACCTCAACGCCCATGGCGGAGTCGCCGGCAAAAAGCTGATTTTTGAGACAGTGGATTACGCCTATGAGGTGCCAAGAGCCATGTCTTCCTACAAGAAGCTGACCGGTGACGACAAAGTCGTGGCGATCCAAGGCTGGGGGACCGGCGATACCGAAGCTCTGTCCGGCGCCGTTGCCAAAGATCAGATTCCCTATTTTTCGGCTTCCTATTCCGGGCATTTGACGGATCCTCAGGGCAAGACATCGGCGCGGGCTGCCCCCTATAATTTCTTTTATGGCCCCTCTTATTCGGATGGCTGTCGTGGTTTGGTGGCTTGGGCCGCCGATGACTGGAAGAAGAAGGGTGGAAAAGGAAAGCCAAAATTCGTCCATATGGGCGACAACCATCCTTATCCGAATGCGCCGAAACTTGCCTGCGGTGCCTATGCCAAAGAGGTCGGCTTCGATATTTTACCGGAAATTCAGTATTCTCTGAAGCCAGGCGACTTCAAGGCGCAATGTCTTAGCTTGAAAGAGTCTGGTGCCAATTATGCCTATTTGGCCAATACCGCCGGCTCCACCATTTCCTTGCTGAAGTCTTGTGAAACGGTCGGGGTGCAAACCCAGTTTCTTGGGAATATTTGGGGTATGGACGAGTCGTCTTTGAAAACCGCCGGTGATGCGGCGGATGGCATCGCCTGGGTGGTGGCCGCGGCGACCTGGACGGACCAAAGCCCTGGCATGGCGTTGGTCCGCGAGATTTCAAAAGTTTCTGATCCCAGCGGCGCCGAAGCACGCAGCGCCCATTATATTCGGGCCATCTGCTCGGTCTATTTCATGAAGGAAGCCATGGAAATAGCCGACCGGGCGGGCGGCATTACCGGGCCAAATATCAAGGCCGCCATGTATCAAAAATCCAATTGGGTGCCGGCCGGTCTGGAAGGGGTCTGTTTGCCATCGGGTTGGAAGGCCGACGACCATCGTGGCACCACCGAGGTCATGGTCTATCAGGCCCATACCAAAGGGGGCACCATCACTTCGGGAAAGATCTTTACGGCTAATCTGCCGCGCCGCCCGGAATGGCTTGGTTGGTAATATCGCACATGGCCAGGCCGGCCTGATCCGGCCTGGCTCTTTTTCGGGACGATCAAAATGGGCGAACCCGCCAGCCAGAATGCGACCGCAGAAAGCATTCTTTCGGTTAACAATATCGAAGTGGTTTATGACGACGTCATTTTGGTATTGCGTGGCGTCAGTCTCGAGGTTCCAGCCGGCAAGGTGGTGACCTTGCTGGGACCCAACGGTGCCGGCAAGTCCACAACTCTGAAGGCGATTTCCGGTCTGCTGGCCACTGAGAACGGGGCGGTTACCCGCGGCAGCATCACCTTCCTTGGCGAAAATATCGCCAACCGGCCCCCTGAAGATATCGTCAGGCGGGGCATCTTCCAGGTGATGGAGGGGCGGCGGATCATCGAAGACATGACCATCACTGAAAATCTTCGGCTTGGGGCCTTTACCCGCAAAGACGGCGAACGGGCGATTCGCCGCGATATCGACATGGTGTTCAGTTATTTCCCCCGTTTGCAGGAACGCACCGGATTATCGGGCTATCTTTCCGGAGGAGAACAACAGATGTTGGCGATTGGCCGGGCAATTATGGCCCGGCCCAAAATGATTCTGCTCGACGAGCCGTCGATGGGGCTTTCTCCTTTGCTGGTCAAGGAAGTTTTCACCATCATCGAACAGCTTTGCCAGGACCTTGCCATCACGATTTTGTTGGTTGAACAGAATGCGCGCATGGCCTTGAAAGTGGCGTCTTATGGCTATGTCATGGAATCCGGCAAGATCGTACTTGATGGAACCCGCGACGACTTGGTTAACAATGAGGACGTCAAAGAGTTCTATCTGGGCGGCGACAAAGAACGAAAGTCATTCAAGAACCTGAAGTCTTATAAACGGCGTAAACGCTGGCTCTGAGAGGATTTTTCTATGGTTCCTTTCGATTCCCTCGAGGTCCGTAGCGCCGATGAGCGCCAGGCCGCCTTGGCCGCATCGCTGCCCGGCCAGATCGCCTGGGCGAAAGCCAAGGCCACCCATTTTGCCGCGCTGCTGGCCGATTGCGATCCCGCCAGGGTGACCAGTCTGGAGTCCCTGGCTCGGCTTCCGGTTACCCGAAAAAGCGCCTTGATCGAAATGCAGCGCGCCTTGCCTCCCTTCGGGGGCTTGAACGCCCTGCCATTGCCGGAGATGGCGCATATTTTCGCCTCTCCGGGGCCGATTTACGATCCGCAGGGAAAAGGCGCTGATTGGTGGCGTCTTGCCCGGGCCTTGCATGCCGCCGGTTTTGTCTCAGGTGACTTGATTCACAATGCTTTTTCTTATCATTTCACGCCGGGCGGCATGATGTTCGACGCTGCGGCCCAGGCGCTGCGTTGTCCGGTTTTTCCGGCCGGTGTCGGCAATACCGAACAACAGGCCCGGGCCCTTCATGATCTGCGTCCGGCGGCCTATGTCGGAACGCCTTCTTTTCTGAAAATCATTTTAGAAAAGGCTCAGGAATTAGGGCTGGATCATCATTCTCTGTCGAAAGCCTGCGTGTCGGGCGAGGGGCTGCCGCCTTCCTTGCGCCAATCGCTGGCCGATTTCGGGGTAAGCGTTCGGCAATGTTACGCGACGGCTGATCTCGGACTGATTGCCTATGAAAGCCATGCGCTCGACGGGCTGATCAGTGACGAAGGGGTGGTTGTAGAAATCGTCCGCCCCGGAACGGGGGATCCGGTGCCCGATGGCGAAGTCGGCGAGGTGGTGGTCACGACTCTGTCGGCGGATTACCCCCTGGTCCGTTTTGCCACGGGAGATCTGTCCACCATTTTGTCCGGTTGCAGCCCGTGCGGACGCACCAATCGGCGCATAAAAGGCTGGATGGGGCGCGCGGATCAGACCGCCAAGGTCAGGGGGATGTTTGTCCATCCCAGTCAGGTGGCGGATATTCAAAAGCGGCACCCGGAAATCCTGCGCGCCCGATTGGTGATTGAACGGGACCAAGAAAATGATCGGATGACTTTGCATTGCGAGCTTTCCGCGGCGCTGGATCTTGTCTCGGCGGTTCAGAGCAGTATTCAGGCCGTCTGCAAACTGAAAGGCGATGTTGTTTTGCACCCGCCGGGCAGTCTTGCCAATGACGGATTGGTGATCGCTGATTTGCGAAATTGAGCGCCCTTCCATCTTGCCAGGCCGCTGGTTCCTCCCCAATATTCTTAGTCTTGTCTAATTTTACGGAGATCCTGCATGGCCAGCATTCCACCCGATTACCGTCAGGCCCTTCCCACCGAAACCGAGACGGGCGCGCTCAGCCGACGTGGCTTTCTGACAACTTCCCTGGCGGTGGGATTCGCTGCGGCGGTCCAGCCGGTTCATGCCGAGGTGATCAGCACCAGCGACGAGGGCTTGATCGCCGGCTCGGTGAGGGTGCCGGTTGCTGGCGGGGCAATTCCCGCCTATGAAGCCTATCCGGCGGTTGGGGGGCCTTTTCCTACGGTGGTGGTGATCCAGGAAATTTTTGGCGTGCACGAGCATATCCGCGATGTCTGCCGAAGATTTGCCAAGCTTGGCTATTACGCGATTTCCGGCGAGCTCTATGCCCGCCAGGGCGATGTCGCGAAATTGACGGATATCAACGACATCATCAAAATTGTGGCCACGGTTCCGGATAATCAGGTCAATGGGGATATTGATTCTTTGGTGGATTTTGCCCGATCCAGCGGCAAAGCCGATACCACACGACTTGGGGTCACCGGCTTTTGCTGGGGCGGCCGGGCTACCTGGTTGTATGCGGCGCATAATCCAGGGGTCAAGGCGGCGGTGGCCTGGTACGGCCTGATTGGCCCGCCAATGTGGGATAAGAACGGAACCACGGTGTTCCAGGTCGCCAACAAAATCAGGACACCGGTTCTCGGTCTCTTTGCCGAGCAGGATAAATTTATTCCCGTGGACCAGGTGGAGAAATTGCGGGCGCAACTGAAGGGCCATCCCTGTGATTTGGTGGTCTATCCTGGGGTACAGCATGGCTTTCATGCCGATTACCGTCCCAGTTATAACAAGGCGGCGGCCGAAGATGGCTGGGGGCGTCTGCAGGCTTGGTTCAAACGCTATGGCGTAAGCTGAGTGGGCTGACAGCGGAGCAAAGCCGTTCCGGCCCGCGAGCCGTTTGTCCGTTGCAACTGGTCGGCGATCCATTGGCCGGTCGCCGCCAGTTCCGGCAGATTTACCCCGGTCTGGATGCCCAGCCCTTGCAAGAGGTAAACAACGTCTTCGGTGGCGACATTGCCGGTTGCCCCGGCGGCGAAGGGACAACCGCCCAGCCCGGCCACCGACGCGTCAAAGACAGTGATGCCGAGATCAAGGCTGGCAAGGATGTTGGCAATCGCCTGGCCATAGGTATCATGGAAATGCATCGCCATTTGCTGGCGGGGAATCCGTTCAGCGACGGCCTCGATCAGGCGGCGCACCTTGTCGGCGGTGCCGACACCGATGGTATCGCCCAACGACAATTCATAGCAGCCGAGCGCCATCATTCTCTCGGCCATGATGGCGGCGCTTTCCGGCGCCACCGGCCCGTCATAAGGGCAGACGATGACCGTTGATAAATAGCCGCGCAGCTTCAGACCCGCCGCCAGGGCGGCGCCAGCCAGGGGGCGGTAGCGGTCGATGCTTTCGCTGGTCGAACAATTGATATTGCGCTGGCTGAATCCTTCCGAGGCGGCGGCAAAGATCGCCACTTCCCTGGCGCCGGCGGCAATGGCGGCCTCGAGCCCTTGCATCGTGGCGACCAACACCGGGTAGGCGACATTCGGTTGGCGATGAATTAGGCGCAAAATCTCGGCGGAATCGGCCATCTGCGGCACGCGGCGGGCCGAGACAAAGGAACCGACTTCGATCGATGGCAGTCCCGCCGCCGCCAGGCGGTGGATAAGCTCCAGCTTGGTGGCCAAAGGCACCGGCTTTGCTTCATTCTGCAGGCCGTCGCGTGGCCCGACTTCAACCAGCCTGACGGTCTGGGGCCGGGTCATTTCAGGCTTCCTCGGCTGCGCTGAAGGCGACCAGCTCAACCCCTTCTTCGACCAGGTCGCCAATTTTATATAGCAAGGCCGTCACCACCCCATCATGGGGCGCCCTTAGCGTATGTTCCATTTTCATGGCTTCCATGACCGCCAGGGGCTGGCCTTTGCTGACATGGCTGCCTGCCTCAACCAGGATGGCGGTCAGAGTGCCGGGCATCGGCGAAAGCAAGCCGCCGGTAGGAGACTCCATGGCTTCGCCTTCCAGCGGATCCACCACCGTCAAGCGGAGGGTGCGCCCATCGACGAACAAAGTCACCTCGGCTCCGTGACGGGCATAGCCGGCACGGCGGATCACGCCGTCAAGCTGCGCCACCAGAACGCCGTCAGCGCCAAGCCGGCCACTGGCCAGAATGGTTGTCTGTGCCAATTGCAGGCGATAGCCGTCGGGGCGATAAGTCAGCGCGATCAGATGTTCCTGGCCGCCATCACGGAAGCGCAGGCTTTCTTCGGCGTCCTCATTGAGCCGCCAACCGTCGCGTTTGGCCCAGGGGCTGTGCGGGTCATTGGTTCCGGCGGCGACCTGTTTGGCGGCGGCGCTGCGTTCCAACAAGACGGCCAAACTGGCCAGACACAGATCTAGGCAGGCGGTTGGTGAGGGGGGTGGGAATAAATCCTGCTGATGGCGCGGAATGAAGCCGGTATCGGTGGCGGCCGCGAGAAAAGCAGGATGTCCGGCAATGGCGGCAAGAAAGCGGCTATTTGTGGTCAGCCCGGCGATTTCCACGGACGCCAGCGCCCGGCGCAGGCGATGAACCGCCTGCGCGCGGCTTTCGTCCCAGACCGCCAGTTTGGCAATCATCGGGTCATAATGAACGGAAATGCGATCCCCCTCGACCACGCCGCTATCAATGCGGATATGCCGCCCCGCTTCGGGAAAACGCAAATGCCGCAGCATTCCAGTGGCTGGCAGAAAGTCATTGTCAGGATCTTCGGCGTAAATACGCACTTCGATGGCATGTCCATTATGGACAATCTGCGACTGCTGAAGCGGTAAGGGGGCTCCCGCGGCCACCAGGAACTGCCATTCGACCAGATCCAGCCCGGTGATCATTTCCGTTACCGGATGTTCCACCTGCAGGCGCGTATTCATTTCCATGAAATAAAACCGCCCGTCGCTATCAAGCAAAAACTCGACGGTGCCGGCGCCCTGATAGCCGATGGCGCGAGCGGCGGCGACCGCCTGGGCTCCCATCTTTTCGCGCAGGGCCGGGGTCATGCCAGGGGCGGGGGCCTCCTCGACCACTTTCTGATGGCGCCGCTGGATCGAGCAATCGCGTTCCAACAGATGAACGCAATGGCCATGGCTATCGGCAAAGACCTGGCTTTCGACATGGCGGGGCCGGATCAGATATTTTTCGATGAGCACTCGGTCATCACCAAAGGCATTGGCGGCTTCCCGCCTTGCCGCAGCCAGACCCTCGGCAAACGCATCGGCCTGGTCAACCACCCGCATCCCTTTGCCGCCACCGCCGGCCGAAGCCTTGATCAGCACCGGAAAACCAATTTCTTCAGCGGCTGTGGCAAGAATCGAATCCGTCTGATCCAGGCCGTGATAGCCGGGGACCAGCGGCACGCCTGCCTTGGCCATCAGGGTCTTGGCCTCGCTTTTACTGCCCATGGCGCGGATAGCGGCCGGCGGTGGGCCGATGAAGATGAGTCCGGCTTCGGCGCAGGCGTCAGCGAAAGCGGCATTTTCCGACAGGAAGCCATAGCCTGGATGAATCGCCTCTGCCCCGCTTTGACGGGCAACTTCGATAATTTTGTCGATACAGAGATAGGACTGTCGGGCGGGGGCCGGGCCAATCGGCCAAGCCTCGTCGGCCAAGGCAAGATGATGGGCGTCGGCATCTGCCTCGGAATAGACCGCCACCGTGGAAAGTCCCATCCGGCGGGCGGTTCGCAGGATGCGACAGGCGATCTCGCCCCGGTTGGCGATCAGGACTTTAGCGAACATCGGAGACTCTCCAGGCGGGCGGCCGTTTCTCGAGAAAGGCTTGCAGCCCTTCGCGGGCCTCATCGGTGGCACGGATCGTGGCGATGCGCTGAGCGGTATCGCCGATTAGATCGGCATCGATCGGCTGTCCGGCGACACGGCGGATCAATAGTTTAGCGGCACAGTGGGCAGCCGGGCCGCCTTCTTGCAAGCGGGCCACGATCTTTTCGGCCGCATCTTCCAATTGGTCGTCCGGTACCAGCTGATGCACCAATCCGATGCGATGGGCTTCGCCGGCATCAAAACGTTCAGCGGTAAGAAACCAGCGGCTGGCGGCGCGGCCACCGATGGCGGCGATGACATAGGGCGATATCACTGCGGGAATCAGGCCCAGTTTTACCTCGGAAAGGCAAAAACTGGCGCTTGTCGCGGCAATGGCGATGTCACAACAGGCCACCAGCCCGACGCCGCCGCCATAAGCCGCCCCCTGGACCAGGGCAATTGTTGGTTTAGGAAACTGATGCAGAGCCTGCATCAAGTCACCCAGCCGTTCGGCGTCGCGAAGATTGTCGGCTTCACTGGCGTTCGCCATGCGCTGCATCCAGGCCAGATCGGCTCCGGCGGAAAAACTTCGCCCCTTTGCCGCCAGCACCAGGCAACGCACGGAGGGATCCTCGGCAAGTTCCCTTAAGCTCTCGGTCAGTTCCGCGATCAATCCTTCGTCGAAGGCGTTATGAAGTTCGGGGCGATTCAAGGTCAGCCGAGCGGTTCCCGAGGGCGATAGAGTCATATGCAGGCTGTCAGGCATGACCATCCTCACATTCGGAAGATGCCAAAGTCGGTGCGTTCCACCGGGGCGTTCAAAGCGGCGGAAAGCCCAAGACCCAGAACCATCCGGGTGTCTGCCGGATCAATGATACCGTCATCCCACAGCCGGGCGCTGGCATAATAGGGATGACCCTGGGTTTCATATTGCTGGCGGATGGGCGCCTTAAAGGCCTCTTCGGCCTCTATATCCCAGGGTTTGCCTTGGGCTTCGAGCGAGTCGCGTCGCAACTGCGCTAACACATTGGCGGCCTGATCGCCGCCCATTACCGAAATTCGGGCGTTGGGCCACATCCACAAAAAACGTGGCGAAAAAGCCCGGCCGCACATGCCGTAATTTCCCGCACCAAAACTGCCGCCGATGACCACGGTGAATTTGGGCACCCGGGCGCAGGCCACCGCCGTTACCATCTTGGCACCATCCTTGGCGATACCACCGGCCTCATATTTCCGGCCGACCATGAAACCGGTTATATTTTGCAGGAAAACCAAGGGGATACCGCGTTGACTGCAGAGTTCGATAAAATGGGCGGCTTTTAACGCGGATTCGGAAAAAAGAATGCCGTTATTGGCGACGATTCCTACCGGATAGCCGAAAATATGGCTAAAGCCACAGATTAAGGTCGTGCCATAAAGCTTTTTAAATTCATCAAATTCACTGCCGTCTACAATTCTGGCGATGACCTCACGAACATCGAAAGGCTTGCGGGGATCGGTCGGAATGATGCCGTACAATTCGTCGCTCGGAAAAAGCGGCTCGGTGGGGCTTTTCATTTCAATTTGGGGGATCTTCGGGCGGTTTAAGCCGGCGACGGCACGACGGGCTAGGGCCAGGGCATGGGCATCGCTGGAGGCGTAGTGATCGGTGACCCCGGAAGTGCGGGAATGCACATCAGCCCCGCCCAAATCCTCGGCGCTGACCACTTCACCGGTGGCTGCCCGTACCAAAGGAGGGCCACCCAGAAAATGGTTCCCTGATTGCGGACGATGATTGATTCGTCGCTCATCGCCGGAACATAGGCACCACCGGCGGTGCAGCTTCCCATGACTACGGCGATTTGCGGGATCCGCTCTGCCGACATGGTTGCCTGATTATAAAAAATGCGGCCGAAATGATCGCGGTCCGGGAAGACTTCGTCCTGATTTGGTAGATTGGCGCCCCCGGAATCCACCAGATAAATGCAGGGCAGGCGGTTTTCCCGGGCGATGTCCTGGGCCCGCAAATGCTTCTTCACGGTCATCGGATAGTAGGTGCCGCCTTTGACGGTGGCGTCATTGGCGATGATCACACATTCCCGCCCGGCAACCCGGCCAATGCCGGTAATGATGCCGGCCGCCGGGACCTGACCCTCGTAAAGATTCCAGGCCGCCAGTTGTGACAGCTCAAGGAAGGGGGTGCCGGGGTCAAGCAAGGCGCGAACCCGGTCCCGGGGCAACAATTTGCCGCGGGACAGGTGACGCTCGTTGGCCTGCGGCCCGCCGCCCTGTTTGATTCGCGCCACCTTGGACCGCAAATCATCGGTCAGGGCCCGCATGGCGGCGTAGCTGGCCTGGAAATTGGAGTCGTTAGGCGAAAGAGCGGATTGCAGAGCCATGGCGATCAGGCCGTTTCTTTAAAAAGTTCCCGCCCGATCAGCATGCGGCGGATTTCACTGGTTCCGGCACCGATTTCATACAATTTGGCGTCGCGGAGCAGGCGTCCGGCAGGGAATTCATTGATATAGCCATTCCCGCCAAGAATTTGGATGGCATCCAGCGCCACCTGGGTCGCGCGTTCGCTGGCGTAAAGGATGGCGCCGGCTGCATCCTGGCGGGTGATGGCGCCGCGGTCGCAGGCGCGGGCCACGGCGTAGACATAGGCCTTAGAGGCATTCATGGCCGTATAGATGTCGGCGATCTTGGCTTGGACAAGCTGAAATTCGCCGATCGCTTTGCCGAATTGCTTACGGTCATGGACATAGGGCAGAACCAGATCAAGGGCGGCTTGCATGAGCCCCAGCGGGCCAGCAGCCAAGACCGCGCGCTCAAAATCAAGCCCGCTCATCAAGACCGCCACACCTTCGTTCAACGGCCCCAGCAGGTTTTCAGCCGGGACTTCACAATTGGTGAAAACCAGTTCCGAGGTTGGCGAGCCGCGCATGCCCAGCTTGTCCAGGCGCTGGGCCGGCGTAAATCCTGGAAAGTCTTTTTCGATGATGAAGGCGCTGATTCCCTTGGGTCCGGCGCTCATGTCGGTTTTTGCGTAAACCACCAGGGTTTCCGCATAATGGCCATTGGTAATCCAGAATTTCGAGCCGTTTAAAATAAACCGATCGCCCTTGCGGTCCGCCTTCAGACGCATGGAGACCACGTCCGATCCCGCGCCCGGCTCGCTCATGGCCAGGGCGCCGACATGGTCTCCGCTGATCAGTTTTGGCAGATATTTGGCTTTCTGGGCGGCATTGCCCCAGCGGTGGATCTGGTTCACGCAAAGATTGGAATGGGCGCCATAGGACAGGCCGACTGAACCGGAAGCCCGGCTGACTTCTTCCATGGCAACGCAATGGGCCAGATAGCCCATATTGGCGCCGCCATAGTCCTCGGAAACGGTTATGCCATGCAGGCCCAATTTTCCCATTTCCGGCCAAAGATCAATGGGGAACTGGTCCTTTGCATCGATCTCGGCGGCGCGGGGGGCCACCCGGTCAGCGGCAAAACTGGCCACCGTGTCCCGCAGCGCGTCGATATCTTCGCCCAAACCAAAATCGAAACCCGTAGCGTTCCTGAGGGACATGGGGCGCACTTCCTCTATCAAGTGATCCGGCAATTCACAGAAACGATCATACGTTTTTTTAATTCGAGAGCAAGGCTAAAAGCTTGCGGAAGATCGAGGCTTTGGCAAACCGATTCGTCTCCCCCCTTAACCATTGGGTGCGTTTGAGTTCTGGTGGTTACTTTAAGTATTAAGCCATTGTAATCAGTGTGGTTTCAAGCTATATAACTAATAATTCATATAATTATTCGTTCTTTCTTGTTTATTGAAAAGTGTTCTAGTAATTCCTAATTGGCTTTTACAGCGAAGGGTGTTGTTGATGCCGTTAGTTTTTGTGACGAAAGTGGGGCTGCGGCATGGCGCGTAAACCGAACTATAATTACGACCGTATGGAACGGGATCGCGCCAAGAAGGAAAGGCTCGCTGCCAAGGCCAAATCCAAGAGCGAGGAAAGGGCCCTTCAAAAGATTGGTGGCCTGTCTGTGGACCGCAGGGACGGGGATGACCTGCCCGAAGCTGAGCCGGCCAACTGATCTATGCGCGGCCTTGAAAAAGCTGCACCGGACGCAAACTTTCAGGA
>Ga0007854_10000465_pt1 | contig 26232 bp, 24 predicted proteins | sample CryBogCBH12Aug08_FD_60382 | JGI IMG/M metagenome (GOLD analysis project Ga0007854, IMG submission 60382) | Freshwater microbial communities from Crystal Bog, Wisconsin, USA - CBH12Aug08 | ecosystem: Environmental > Aquatic > Freshwater > Lake | place: Crystal Bog, Wisconsin, USA | collected... | reverse complement strand
CGCTCACGGTGTCCCGCAGCGGATCGTCGGCGAGGTGAGTCAACAACGGCCGTAACGCCTGCGCCTGCCGCAGATCCCACAGCAAGCGCTGCTCGGCGCCCGGGTGCGCGAAGGCGCGCAGCGCGTGCGCAAGCTCAGCGGCCGTGGCGCCGATCGCACCGGCCAAGGCCGGTTGCCACGGCGTGTCGCGGCGCAAGGTCCCGGGTAAGTAGGCCGTGACGCGGACGCGCCGGCGCGGATCGGGCGGATAGATCACCATCGCCGCGCCGTCGCGCGTTTGCACGGCGCGTTGCACCGGCAGCGTCGGGGCGACCGCCTGCACGTGCTCGAGCACCGCGCACTGCGCCGCCACGGCGCGGAGGTTCTCATCCGGATGGGTCACTTTGACGAGGTACTGGGCGTCCGCGCTGTCCAGCCGAAAGTTGCTGTCGCGCTCGCCGGCGACCGGCGTCAGACGGCCCGCCAAGCCCCAGTGCGCGTGCAGAAGCGCCGCCACCGCCGACGGGTCGGCCGCCGCGCTGTGGGAGGCGAGCGCACCGGCGCCGGGGAGGGCCGCGGCGCCGTCGGTCATGGTGCCGCGGGGGCGGTGTAGACGCGGTGACCGCCGACCCACGTGCCGGCGACCGTAATGTCCCGCAGATGCGTCGGGTCAACGTGGAAGGGGTCCTCGGTCAAGAGCACGAAGTCGGCGAGTTTGCCGACCTCGAGCGTGCCTTTGTCGTGCTCCTGGAACTCCGCGTACGCAGAGCCCGCGGTGTAAATCGACAGTGCCTCGCCGACGCTCAGTTTTTGCTCGGGGAACCAACCGTTGGGGTTGCGATCGTCGAGCGTCCGGCGCGTCACGGCCGCGTAGGTGGAGATCAGCGGATTGAGGGGCGCGACCGGCCAGTCGGTGCCAAAGGCGAGGTGCACGCCGTGGTCTAAGAACGTGCGAAACGCATAGGTGCGGCTGGCGCGATCGTGACCGATGCGCGGCTCCGCCCAGCGGCCGTCGTCGATCGCGTGCGTGGGTTGCACCGAGGCGATGACGCCAAGGTCGTGAAAGCGCGCAAAATCCGTGGCCGCCATGTGCTGGGCGTGCTCGATCCGGAAGCGTCGATCTTTCGGGCCGTGCTGCCGCGCCACCTCTGCGTAGAGGTCGAGGATGGTCGAGATCCCGCGGTCGCCGATGGCGTGCGTGCACAGCTGCTGCGCGGTCTCGTCGGCACGCAGAAAATAATCGCGCGTCCGCTCGATCGGGTGCATGGTGTCGGCGAGCAAGCCGTGGTTACCCGGTTCGTCGAGAAAGTCGTCGAAGAAGTAGGCGGTGCGCGAGCCCAACGAGCCGTCGGCGAAGGCTTTGACCGCGCCGATGCGCAGCCACGCATCCCCAAAGGCATGACCGATCCCGAGTTTGGCTTGATCCTCGACGGTGTCGATCGGGGAGGCCACGTAGACGCGGGCGGTGAGTTTGCCCTCGCGGCGCAGCTCGGCGTAGACAGCGAGGTCTGCGTGCGCAACTGCCATGTCCTGCACGCTGGTCACGCCGACGGACGCCGCGTGCTGCAGCGCGCGCTCGATCGCATCACGTCGTTCCGCGTGGCTGGGCGCCGGAATCGCCGCACGCACGAGCTCTTGCGCCGCGTCGCGCAGCACGCCCGTGGGATCGCCGTGCGCGTCTTTTAAAATCACGCCGCCGTCCGGGACCGGTGTGTTCCGATCGATGTGGGCGAGCGCTAGCGCCTCAGAGTTCGCCAGCACCGCGTGACCGTCGTAGCGGTCGATCGCGACCGGGTTGTGGGGCGTGGCAGCGTCGATCATCTGCCGGGTGGGCAGTACGCTGCCCGGCCATTTGGTCTCGTCCCACTCACCGGCGAGGATCCACTGACCGGGCTTCAGCGTGGCGGCTTTGGCCGCCAGGCGCCGCACCAGTTCCTCGGGGCTGCGCGCGTCGTTGAGCTGTACCGCGACGAGCGACGCGCCGCCGTCGGAGAAATGCACGTGAGCGTCGTTGAAGCCGGGAATCACGCGGGCGCCGTGCGCATCAACGATCTGCGTCGACGGGCCCTTCCAGGCCATCACCGTGGCCTCGTCGCCGATCGCGACGATTCGCTCGTTCAGCACCGCCATGGCCGAGGCATCGGCCGCGCCCAAGCGGGGCCAGATCTTGGCCTTGTGGACGATGAGATCCGCCGCCGGGGGCGCCGCGAGCGCAGTGCCCGTCAGGAGGCCGGCAAAGACGATCAGGGCGGAGAGCCGTGCCATGGGGAGTTCCTTCACGAATATCCGAGGGAGAGGGTCACGCATCGCAGCGGAGCCTGTCAGGCGGCCGCGCGGCGGTCAATTGGGGCGTGTCGGCGCGGCGGTCAGGGGGCTAAAAAAGTCTGCGTGCGCTAGAGACGGGAGCGACAGGATCGGTAGACTGCCCGCGGGTCACCCAGAGACACACCATGCTCACACCGACGATCGATTTGCGCAGCGACACCGTCACGAAGCCCACAGCGGCCATGCTTGAGGCCATGATGCGGGCGGAGGTCGGCGACGACGTGCTCGGCGAGGACCCGACCGTCCTGCAGCTGCAGTCCGAGGCCGCGGCGCACTTTGGCATGGAGGCGGCACTCTTTTGCCCCTCGGGCACGATGACGAACCAGATCGCCATCCGGTTGCACACCCGACCGGGCGATGAGGTGATCTGCGCGGATCTGGCGCACATCTATCTCTACGAAGGGGGCGGCATCGCCGCCAACTCCGGCTGCTCCGTGCGCCTGTTGGCCGGCGATCGCGGTCGCTTCACCGCGGAGGCCGTACGGGCCTCAATCAACAACCGTCAGGACGCGCACTTGCCATGGACGCGGCTCGTCGCGATCGAGAACACCGTCAACAAAGGCGGCGGTGCCTGTTGGGATCTGGCGGAAGTGGAGCGCATCCGCGCGGTCTGCGACGAGCAGGGGCTTGCGCTGCACCTGGACGGTGCGCGCCTCTTCAATGCGCTCGTGGCCCGCGGCGAACGCGCGAGCCGCTACGGCGAACTCTTTGACACGATTTCGATCTGTCTGTCGAAGGGCTTGGGGACCCCGGTCGGCTCACTGCTGCTCGGCAGCCGCGAACACATCGCGCGCGCGCATCGACTGCGCAAGCTCGCGGGCGGCGGCATGCGCCAAGCCGGCTTTTTGGCCGCCGCAGGGCTCTATGCGTTGGAGCACCACGTCGAGCGGCTGGCGCGCGATCACGCGACCGCGCAGACGGTCGCGGCGCAGGTGGCGCCGCTGCCGTGGGTGGCGACGGTGCTGCCGGTCGAAACCAATCTGCTGATCTTTAAGCTGCAGCCGTCCGTGACCGCTGCCGCGGTGCTTGCGCACCTCGCGACGCACGGCATCCGTGCCTCGACGATGGGTCCGGATCTCGTGCGCTTCGTGTTTCACCTGGACGTGCCGACCGGCGCGGTCGAGCGCATTGCCGCGGCACTCGCGAGCTTTCAGCCCTAAGCGCCGCTCGCGCGGCGGTCATCCCGTCATGGGATGACCGACCGCGCGATCTAGCATGCGATGGCGCAGGGCGTGGCGTCACTGCCGCGTGATGGTCACTGCGATGTTGTTGCGCGTTGCGTTCGAGTACGGGCACACCGCGTGCGCGCGCTCGATCAGGTCTTGCGCCGTCGCCGGGTCAAGGCCCGGCAGACTCACGGCCAGACGCACCGCGATGCCAAAGCCGTTCGCGATGGGGCCGAGGTCGACCTCCGCATCGACACTGGCCGCCGTGGGCACCGCGATCTTCTGCGTGCTCGCGACAAACTTCAGCGCGCTCAAAAAGCAGGCCGAGTAGCCGGCGGCGAAGAGTTGTTCGGGGTTCGTGGCGGACCCGGTGCCGCCGAGCCCGGGCGGTGGCGAGAGCGCGACGTCGAGGCGGCCGTCGTCGGAGACCGCGCGGCCGTCGCGCCCTCCGGTGGTGTGGGTGCGGGCGGTGTACAGCACGTTGTGTAAGGTCATGAGCGTCACTCCGTGGGTTGGTGAGGGGCGGCGGGTGCCGCGCCGATGGGGAGAGACTACGCCGGCGCGTATGCGGCGCGGATGCATAGATCCGATCGCAGGCATGGGCGGCGACTATCGATCGACGGGACCGCCGATCGTGAAGGCCGCGTCTTAGCCGCGGCTCCACGCGTCGTAGAGCGCTGGCCATGCCGCGCTCGGGGTGCCGGGCCGACCGACCCCAAAGGCGTGCTCGCCGTGTTCGAAAGCATGGTATTCGACACCGACGCCCGCGCGCCGCAACGCGGCCGTCATGCGTTCGGCGTTTTCGATCGGCACCGCGCCGTCGTCGGCGGCATGCGCGATGAAGCAGCGCGGCGTGTCGGGTTGCACGTGCTCGTCCGGGCTGCGGTGGTGTATCAGCGCCTCCGACGCCGGCACGCCCAACAGCTGATCGCGCGACTCGGCGTGGGTGTAGGGCGTCGTCAGCGTGATCACGGGATAAAGCAGCGCCGCGTGATCGGGTCGAGCGGAGACCTCATCAATCACGTCCACCGCGGCGTACACGGGTTCATCCCACGCGGTCGCTAAGGTGGCGGCGAGGTGCCCGCCGGCCGAGAAGCCCATCACGCCGATCGCGTCGCGACGCACCCCCCAGTCCGCCGCGCGGTGACGGATCAGACGCAGCGCGCGTTGCGCATCCTGCAACGGCACGTCGCTGCGCTGTAGCCAGCCTTCGCCCGGTAAGCGATACGCGAGCACACAGACGGTGATCCCGGCGGCATTGAACGCGCGCGCGACCTCCACGCCTTCATTGGCGATCGAGACGAAGCGGTACGCGCCACCCGGGCACACCAGCACGGCGCGTCCGTCCGGCTGTGCGGGGCGATAGACATGCAACGTGGGCGAGGCGATCCCGCGCAGGAACGCCGGCGGCTCATCCGCGCGACGCGGCGGGTCCCGATAGCCCTCGTGACCGGGGACAGCGTCGGGCCACAGGGGCACGACGCAAGGCCCCGGCCATCCGGCGACCGCCGGGGCAGACGGTGTCTGTGCCCCGGCCGGTAGCGATACGGGCGCGACGGTCATCGCGAGGACGCCCTGCAGCCACTGACGTCGATCCATCGCCATGACGACACCGCGCCCGTGGCCCCGGCCTTAGGAACTGAGCCCAATCGCGCCGATCGCCGGCACGAAGGTGCCGTCCAGCACCAGCCGCTTGATGGCTTCGATGTCCGGCGCGAAGTAGCGATCCTTCGAGTACGTAGAGACGCGCGTCCGAATGATGTCACGGCACGCCTCCAGCACCTCCGAGCTCTGGTGCGGGCGATGAAAGCCGATGCCTTGCGCGGCCGCGAGCAGTTCGATCGCGACCACCGTGGCGCTGTTCTCGGCCATCTGGGTGAGACGCCGCGCGGCGTAGGTCGCCATCGAGACGTGGTCTTCCTGATTGGCGCTCGTCGGGATCGAGTCGACGCTGCTTGGGTGGGCGAGGCACTTGTTCTCCGAAACGAGCGCGGCGGCCGTCACCTGCGCGAGCATGAAACCCGAGTTCAAGCCGCTGTTCTCGACGAGAAAGGCCGGCAGTCCGCTCATCTTCGGATCGACGAGGATCGCAAGACGGCGCTCCGACAGCGAGGCCATCTCGCAGACGGCGAGGGCGAGGTGATCCGCCGCAAACGCCACCGGTTCGGCGTGGAAGTTGCCGCCCGAGAGCACGTCACCTTCCACCGGGAAGATCAGCGGGTTGTCGGTCACCGCATTGGCTTCGCGGACGAGCACGGTCGCCGCCGAGCGCATGACGTCCAAGCACGCGCCCATCACCTGCGGCTGGCAGCGCAGCGAGTACGGATCCTGCACGCGTTCGCAGTCCGCGTGGCTTTGCCGGATCGCGCTGCCGGCGAGGAGGCGGCGGTAGATCGCGGCGATGTCCGATTGGCCGGGCTGACGGCGCAGCAGATGGATGCGCGCATCAAACGGCGCATCGGAGCCTTTCAGCGCGTCGACGGAGAGGGCTCCGGCGACGACGGCACCGGCGTAGACGTCTTCGATCTTCAAGAGTCCGACAAGCGCGAGGGCGGTGGAGACCTGCGTGCCGTTGAGGAGCGCGAGGCCTTCCTTGGGGCCGAGTTCGATCGGCTCGAGTCCGGCGACCTTCAAGGCTTTCTTCGCCGAGACGATCTTCCCGCCGACGCGGGCTTCGCCCACACCGAGCAGGACGGCGACGAGGTGGGCCAAGGGGGCGAGGTCGCCCGAGGCGCCGACCGAACCCTGGCCCGGGATGCACGGGTAGACCTCGTGCTCGAGGAGTGCCATTAACGCCTGCAAGGTCTCGAGGCGAATCCCCGAGTACCCCTGCGCGAGGCTGGCGATCTTGAGCACCAAAATGACCCGCACGACCTCGTCGGGCAGCAACGCGCCGGTGCCGGCGGCGTGCGAGAGCACGATGTTGCGCTGCAGCGTGCGCAGATCTTCTTTGGGAATGCGCGTCTGTGCGAGCAGGCCGAAGCCGGTGTTGATCCCGTAGGCCGTTTGGCCGCTCTCAATCACGTGGTCGACGATCTTGACGCTGCGCTTCACCGCCGCGATCGCGCTGCTGGTCAGCGTCAGGCGCACCGGCTGTTGGTACACGCGCCGCAGTGTGGCGAGGTCGAGATCCCGATCACCGATGGACAAGGATGGGATACGGGTGGGGTGCTTCGCAGATGCCATAGGATCCTCGCAAGACTAGAGAAGACGGACGCGCGACGACGGCGCGCCGGCGGCATTCTATAAGGTTATGAGACGCTCAGAGGTCCAGCGTGACGCTGTCGGTGGGCTGAGAGCAGCAGAGCAGGATTTCGTCGGCCGCCAGGTCGCACAGCGGCTCGGCGGTGTAGCGGACCGCACCGGCCGTGAGACGCGTGACGCAGGTGCCGCAGACCCCCGAGCGGCAGGCGAAGGGCGCGTCGATGCCGGCCGTTTCCGCGGCCACGAGCAGCGACTCGCTGGAATCGGTCCAGTCGACGCTGCGTTGGCTCTTTAGAAAATGCACCTGAAGGCGGGTCATAGGGCGGGTGTCTGTACGGCGGAGGGGTCGGGGGCGAAGCGGGCGCCCATGTATTGGATCATGTCCCAGATTGTGCCTTCGAACGCGTCCGGCGCCAGCGGGCCGGGCACGTAGGTGCGGCTGTGCAGTCCGCGCCAGAGCACTTCCAGTTCGGCGCGATCTTCGGCGCTGAACGTCTCGCACAGCGCGACGTAGTTCGTGACGATGGGGTCCGACGGATCGAGCGGCCCACCCGTCACGCCCCACCGAATCGCCACCTCGCCCACACCGTGCGGTCGCAGGCACATGTACAGCGTGAAGTGCGGGCAGATGCCGATCACAAAGCCCGGATAGATCCAGTAAAACGCGTCACTGCGCCGCTCTTGCTCGGTCAGCGTCGGCGGGTACGGACCCCGTTCGGGGCAGGAGGGCGCGAAGTTCGCGCGGTAGCCGGTGTAATGGTCGGTGTGGGGGAGCTTCTCGCACAGCGCCGTCGGCGTGACCGCGTGCAGCGTTTTCGCGTGCAGCGGCGAGAGGTGGTACCCCTCCATGAAATTCTCGGCCAGACACTTCCAGTTGGTCGCCCACACCTCGTCCTTGCCAAAGAGAAAGTGGCGGTGCTCGTCCTGGTAGTTCGCCACGACGGCGTCGATGCCCTGCAGGCGCGGCGCCAAGGGCGGCGCGTCACCGCTTAAATTGACGAAGATGAAGCCGTGCCAGAGCGTGCTCGCCACGACCGGCAGACCGCATGTCGCGCGGTCCAACGTCGTGCCGTTCATGAGGGGCGCTGCGAGCAGTTGGCCATCGGCGCCGTAAGACCACGCGTGATACGGGCAAGTGAAGCGCTGGGCGCGACCGCGACCGCGCGCGACGATCGAGCCGCGATGGCGGCACACATTGGAATAGACCCTTATCCCTTGCGCGGTGCGCGTCACGAGCAACGGCTCACCGACGAGGTCGGTCGTGTAGTAGTCCCCGATGCCGGGGACTTCCCCCGCGTGACCGATGGCGACCCATTCGCGTCGAAAGAGCACGTCCTCTTCGAGGCGCAGCCAGTCGGGCGACGTGTAGAACTCGCCCGGCATGGCCTGCGCGGCGGTGCGCGGCGCGCCGTGGCGCGCGGCCAAGGCGGCGCGAATGTGGCTGACGGCTGCGTTCGTCATGACACGCTCTCCGCCGCGACACGCTCAGCAACGCGGCGACGGAACAGAAGTTGCGCGCGATCGATCGCCAGATCGAGCTTCGGGGTCTGCTGCTCGGCAAAGCCGCGGTGCACGGCTTCCAGGACCACACGGTCTTCGGCAAAGGCGGCGCGGACCGCGGCGTCCATGGACTCGGACAACGCGGCGTCGTCGGGTGCGAAGTTGCGGGTCTGAAACCAGTAATACCGCGTTGTCTGCGCGTCGACGGGTGTCATGAAGTTATACGAGTCCATGACCATGGCCAGCGGATGCGCCGCACCCTCGCGGTCGGCCGCCCCCGTGGGCACAAACACCGCGCGGATGAACGCGTGACTGGGGTAGCGCACCTCGTAGTGCTGCAGTCGGTCGCAGTGACCGGTGAAGCGCACGAGTGACTGATAGAACGGCGCGACCGGCACGTTGCGCATCCACCGCGAGGCGGTGACTCCGTGCGCGTCTTCGAGGGTCTGTATCGGCGTGTCCGCGCAGGCGTCGTTGCCGAACGAGCTTTGGTGGACCCACGCCACGTGCGAGGGGTCGAGCAGATTGTCGGTGATGTTGAGGTAGTGACAGGCGACCGTCATCGAGCCGCCGGCGTTACGCCCCCACGCCGGGTTGTCGGCCTCGACCACCGTAAAGATCTCCTCCGGTCGGGCCGCGGCTTCGTCCCCCATCCATATCCAAACGAGGCCGTAGCGTGAGACCGTCGGATAGCGCCGCACACGTGCGGCACTCGGGATCCGGTCCATGCCCGGCACGCGCGTGCAGCGTCCCGAGCAGTCATAGACCATGCCGTGGTAGCCGCACTCGACCGAGTCGCCCTGCAGGCGTCCCATCGAGAGCGGCAACTTGCGATGCACGCAGGCGTCCTCGAGCGCCACCGGGTCCCCGGCGGCGGTGCGGTACAGCACGATCGCTTCGCCCAGCACGGTGACCGCGCGCAGTTGGCGCGTCACTTCCTCATCACTGGCAGCCACGTACCAGGCGTTTTTGATAAACACGGCGCGGTCCCCCTCGGTCGTTGGCGGGAAGACTAGGGGTCGGACGCGTTGCCGTCACCCCTAGTGGTCTGCAATTTGTTTAAGTTACACTAAACAATCAAACGCGGATCTGCGCGCCCTCTCGCCCCGGGAGTCCTCTGTGTCGAAGCTGCCGTCGTTGCGTGCCATCGAGGTGTTCGAAGCGGTCGGTCGGACCGGCAGCGTGAGCCGGGCGGCGGAGGAATTGGGGGTCTCACCGAGTGCGGTGACCCAGCAGATTCATGCCCTCGAAAAACACCTGGGTGTGCGCCTCGTGCAGCGCAGCGGGCGGGGCATTGAACTCACCAGTTGGGGCGCGATGTATCAAGGTCGCATCGCCGTCGGCTTTCAACATCTGCGACGCGCGCAAGAAGACGTCGAGCGTGCGCGCCGTTCGCGGCACATCGTGGTCAGTGCATTGCCCTCGCTCGCCACGAAGTGGCTCGGCCCCTTGCTGTTTGATTGGAAGCGTCGCGAGCCCGATGCCAGTGTGCTCGTCAAGGGCTTGGACAACGAGCCGAAGTTGGACGGTGTCGAAGCGGATTTTCGGATCAGCTACGGACAGCGGCGACGCGGATATTCCCGCTATGTGCATCTCTTTACCGATCACGTCATTGTCGTCGCCAGTCCGCGTCTGTTGGAGCGTGTCGGACCGATGCGTCAGCCGCGCGATCTGCGCAAGCAAACGTTGCTGTGGATCGATTGGGGTGCCGATCACCAATCGCCACCGACGTGGCGCGACTGGTTCCCGTCGGTGGGTGTCGCCGGCGATCGACTCAAGAGTGAGTTGACCTTCTCGCTGTCCGGCGCCGCGATCGATGCCGCGATCGAAGGCCGCGGCTTTGCCCTCGCACAGTACTCGATGGTCGCGAGCGCGCTGAGTCAAGGCACGCTCACGCAGGTGTTCCGCGAAGGATTGCCGTTGCCCGAGTCGTACTTCCTCGCCTGGAACGGTGCGGCGCTGGACACCCCGATCGGGGCGGCCTTCCACGCGTGGCTGATCGGCGAGGCACGCCGCTTCGACGTGCCCGACGCGGCGTCGGCGCGCCGCTAGGCCGTCGTCCCCACCCCGCGCTCGACCGCGCGGACCGGGTGTGCCGCCCGGGGCGGGGCGCTTGACGTCCTCCTGCGCGCATCGCACAACCGTCCTACGGGTAAACCGCAAGCACCCGGCGGCCGGCCTCAATCGGGCGGTCGCCGTGCTCTTGGGTATTGCCCATCACCAGAACGCCGACAGAGCAGGGGGATGTGTATGACTCGAATTTCACACCGTGCGGTCCGCCGCTCGATCACGCAGGCGCTACGGATGGCCGCGCCGACCGTCGGGCTGCTTGCCGCTGCCGGCGCCTATGCCGCGGATACGGCCGCCGTGGGCGGACTCGAAGAGGTGGTCGTGACCGCCCAGAAGCGCTCGGAGAGCCTGCAGTCGGTCCCCCTGTCGCTGATCGCCATGGGGACCGCGAAACTCGAAGAGCTCAAGGTGCAGAGTTTCGACGATTACGTGAAGTACATGCCGTCGGTGTCCTACGAGAGCACCTCGCCAGGCTTTGCCCGCGTCTTCATGCGCGGGGTGGCGAGCGGTGAGAACGGCAACCATTCGGGTCCCCAGCCGAGCGTGGGCACCTACCTCGACGAGCAGCCGATCACCACCATCCAGGGGGCGATCGATGTGCACATTTACGACATCGAGCGCGTCGAGGCGCTGTCCGGCCCACAAGGCACCTTGTACGGCGCGAGTTCCCAGGCCGGCACCCTTCGCATCATCACGAACAAGCCCGATCCGACGGCGTTCAAGGCCGGCTACGACCTCGAGGTGAACACCGTCTCGCACGGTGCGGAGGGCTACCTCGCACAAGGCTTCGTCAACCTGCCACTGTCACCGACCGCGGCGGTGCGTCTCGTCGGGTGGTCGGAGCACGACTCGGGTTTCATCGACAACGTGGCTGGCACCCGGACGTATCCGACCTCCGGCATCACGATCTCCAACGCCGCACTCGCCCAGCGTCACTACAACGACATCGAGAAGACCGGCGGTCGCGCCAGTCTGCGGCTGCAGTTGAACGACAACTGGACGATCACCCCGACGCTGATGGCGCAACGCGAAGACTCGTACGGCGTGTTTGCCTACGACCCGAACGTGGGGACGCTGGCGGTCACGCATTTTGAGCCCGAGTACACGCACGACAACTGGGTGGATGCGGCGCTCAGCGTGCAAGGCAAGATCGCCAACGTGGACGTGACCTACTCCGGTGCGTACCTCAAGCGCAACGACCACACGTCCTCGGATTACACCGACTACTCGTTCTTCTACGACAAGTTGTACGGCTCGGGAAACTATTACCGCGACAACGCCGGCCAGCTGATTAACCCGTCGCAGACGACTCTGGGCGATGATCGGTACACGAAGTCCAGTCACGAACTGCGCGTCTCGACGCCCAAGGACCGCCCGGTGCGCTTCGTCGGCGGGGTGTTCCTGCAGCGGCAGGAGCACGGCATCGAGCAGCGCTACGTCATCGACAACCTCGCTCAGTCGAGCTCGGTGACGGGTTGGCCGGATACGTGGTGGTTGACCGAGCAGCTGCGCACCGATCGGGACTCGGCCGTCTTCGGCGAGGTGTCGTGGGACGCGAGTGCTCGTCTGACGCTGACGGCGGGGCTGCGCGAATTTAAGTACGACAACACCCTGGCCGGCTTCTTCGGCTACGGGCTCAACTCGCCGTTTGCGAGCTACTGGGGCGAGTCGACCTGCTTCTCGACGGTCAGCATCAACGGGGCGCCGTGCGAAAACCTCAACAAGACCGTGAGCGGCAGCGGCTCGACGCCGAAGGTCAATGCGACCTACAAGTTCGACGATCGCCACATGGTCTACGCCACCTTCTCCAAAGGGTTCCGGCCCGGCGGTGTGAACCGTAACGGCAGTTTCGGGCCGTACAAGCCCGACTTCCTGACCAATTACGAAGTGGGTTGGAAGACCTCGACGGCGGACAACCGGATCCGCTTCAACGGCGCGCTCTTTATCGAAGACTGGAAGGACTTCCAGTTTGCCTTCCTCGGCACGCAGTCGCTGACGGTCATCCGCAACGCCGGCCAAGCGCAGATCAAGGGCGTGGAGTCCCAGATCGACTGGATCCCGTTGCCCGGCTTGACGCTGTCCGGGGCGGCGACCTTCGTCGATGCCAAGCTCACGCAGAACTACTGCGCGCATCCCGATGCCAACGGTAACCTCGTCACCGATTGCGCGAACCCCGATGCGCCGGCCGGAACGCAGTTGCCCGTGACGCCAAAGTTCAAGGGCGACGGCATTGCCCGCTACGAGTGGTCGCTCGGCGCGTACGACGCCCACGTGCAAGGGGCCTTGGTCTACCAGTCGTCGAGTCCGTCGGCCTTGCGGACGGTCGACCGGCAGATCCTCGGCGATCAGGCGGCCTACGCGACGTTGGATCTGCTCGCCGGTCTGCAGAAAGATCACACGTCCTACGAGCTCTTCGTCACGAACGCCACCGACAAGCACGCGGAGCTCTATCGGTATTCGGAGTGCAAGCCGACGACCTGCGGACAGACGACCTATATCGGCGTCAATCGGCCGCGCACGATCGGTATCCGTTTCGGACAGAAGTTCTAAGGGCGGGGACCTGGCGGTCGGTTAGGCACACGCCGCCCGTCAGGCCTATGATCCGAACTCCCGGCGAGCGCGCAGTGCGGCGCCGGGACTTCTTCAGTGTCCCCACGGAGTACTCATGTTTTCTCACGTAATGATCGGCACGAACGATCTCGATCGCGCCAAGACCTTCTACGACACGCTGCTCGGCACCCTCGGCGTGTCACCGGCCCGCGTCGACGGTCACCGGATTTTCTATCGCACGGCCACCGGCGTGCTCTCGGTCACCCGCCCGATCAACGGCGAACCGGCGACCGCGGCCAACGGCTCCACGTTGGGCTTTGCCGCTAGCTCCCCGGAACAGTGCGACGCGTGGTACGCGGCGGGCCTCGCGGCCGGTGGTACCGCGTGCGAGGATCCCCCGGGCGTGCGCGAGGGCAGCGTGGGCCGGTTGTATCTGGCGTATTTGCGCGACCCGGACGGCCACAAGCTCTGCGTGTTGCACCGGATGTAAGCGACGGACGGGATCGAGTCCGGCCGTTCGGCCGGACTCGGTACCCCTAACGGGTGAGGGGGATGTATGCGACGGACGATCCATGCGCTTGGGGCGGCTCTGGGTGTGCTGGGTGTGGCGCTGTGCCTGCCCGTTGGACCCGTGCGCGCCGCCTCCTTGGGAGACGACGTGGATGCCTGGGCATCGACCGTCACGCCGTCGGTGATCGCCGCTCGCCGCCAGATCCACGCCCACCCTGAATTGGGAAACCGCGAGACCGAGACCGCGCGCTTTGTCGCCGAGCGCCTGCGCGCGCTCGGCTACGAAGTGACGACCGGGGTCGCCGTCACCGGTGTGGTCGGCGTCCTGCACGGCGGCAAGCCGGGTCCGGTCGTGGCGCTGCGCTCGGAACTCGATGCGCTGCCGGTGACCGAAGAGGTCGACCTCCCGTTCCGCTCGCGCGTGACCACGCAATACGCTGGGCAAACGACGGGCGTGATGCACGCCTGCGGTCATGACGCGCACATGGCCATCTTGCTCGGCACGGCCGAGGTGTTGGCCAACATACGCGCCGAATTACCCGGTACCGTGAAAGTTATCTTTCAGCCGGCCGAGGAGGGCGCACCGGAAGGCGAAGACTACGGGGCGCGACGGATGGTGAAAGAAGGGGTGCTGCGCGACGCACCCGCGCCGTCGGCCATCTTTGGACTGCACGTGATGAGTTTCGCGGACGTCGGCACGATCGCCTATCGCTCCGGCGGCCTCATGGCGGGCTCGGACGATTTCAAGATCACGGTGCACGGCCGTCAGACGCACGGCGCGATGCCGTGGGGTGGCGTGGATCCGATCGTCGTGGCGGCACAAATCGTGTCGGCCATTCAGACGATCCCGAGTCGCATGATGGACGTCACGCAAGCGCCGATCGTGGTGACGGTGGGGTCTATCCACGGCGGGATCAAGTCGAACATCATTCCCGACGAGGTCACGCTCGTCGGCACCATTCGGGCGCTGGATCCGGGCATGCTCGCGGCGGCGCGCACGAAGCTGAGCGCGCTCGCCGAAGCCACTGCGCAGGCGTCCGGCGCGACGGCGACGGTCGAGATCGATCCGCTCTTGCACTACGACGTGACCTACAACGATCCGGCACTGCTGCGCAAAATGCTGCCGACCCTGCGGCAGGTGGTCGGTGAGGATCACCTCGTCGAAGCCCAGCCGACCACCGGGGGTGAAGACTTCTCGGCCTTTCAGCGGGAGATACCCGGCCTCTTTGTGATCTTGGGCGCGCGCACGCCCGGCGCGAACCCGGCGGACTTCCCGCCCAATCACTCGCCCCGCTTCAAAATCGACGAGGGTGTGCTCGAGGTGGGGGTCCGGACCCTCTCCCATTTGGCCGTCGACTACCTGTCGGCGGGGGCCCGTTCCGGATCGACCGATGCCGCGCCGGCGTCATCCCACTGAGGGGTGTCCCGATGAGTCGCGTGAGCCCAACCGATGTAGACGCGTTTCAGCGGGACGGCGCGGTGGTGCTGCGCGGCGTCTTCGCCGACTGGGTGGAGCCCTTGCGCCACGGCATGGCGACGGTGCACGCAACGCCGAGCGCGCTCGAGCGCTCGTATCAGCCGCGCGACGGGTCCGCACCGTTCTTCCAAGACTTCTGCCGTTGGCCGGACGTGGCCGAGTTTCGGGCCTACGTCTACGACTCCCCGGCCGCGGAGATCGCGGCGACGCTGATGCAGTCGACCACCGCGCGATTTTTTCACGACCACACGTTGATCAAATGGCCGGGGAACAGCACCGTCACGCCGTGGCATCAGGACGAGCCGTATTACTGCGTGCGCGGTCAGCAGTCGGTCAGCTTTTGGACGCCGCTCGATCCGGTGTCGCGGGCGACGGCGTTGCGGTGCGTGGCCGGTTCGCACCGTTGGAGCGAGAAGGGCTTTCGGCCGGACCGTTTCGACGGCACGTCGCTCTACACCGAGGGTGGCGACTTCGACGCGCCGCCCGATATCGACGCCGACCCCGACGCTTACCGCATCGTCGCGTGGGACATGCAGCCCGGCGACGTCGTCGCCTTCGATTTTCGCACCATCCACGGCGCGGCCGCGAACACGGCGAGCATTCCGCGGCGGGTCTTTTCGGCGCGTTGGGTCGGCGACGATGCCCGCTACGTGCAACGCCCGGGGCGTACCTCACCGCCGTTCCCGCACCTCACGCTGGCGGACGGCGACCCGCTCGTGGCCCCGGAATTCCCGCAGACCTGGCCTCGCTGACCCCTCCCGTCGCGCGCCCGTGTGGGCCGGCCGAAGTCACCGGTCCCGCGCGCCCACGCAGGCCCGTGCGTCGTGCCGTGCACTCCGGTATTGTGCGCCGCCGACCTGGAGATGCCGTTGACCCGTTCCCTCATCACCGCCCGCGCCCGCTTTGAGGCGGCCCGCTCCCTGCCCGCCAGCGGCGACAGCCGCTTGTCCCGCCGGCACGGCCATGGCTTTGTGGTCGACGTGACGGCACACCTCGCGGCGGCGGCCACCCGGCACCCGATCGAGCCCGTGGGCTATCTCACGGCGCAACTCGAGCAGGCGGTCGCGGCGTTGGATTACGCGGATCTCGACACCGTGCTCGAGGACCCCTCCGACCTCGGCATCGCCCGCTATCTCGGCGCTCGCTTAGAGGGCATGGACGTGTCGCGGATCGTCGTCGCGCCGACGCCGTTTCTGCGCATGGAGTGGGAGGCGGAGGGGCGGCAGATCTCGGCGCGCCGCTACACCTTCGAAGCCGCCCACTACTTGCCGAACGTCCCCACCGGGCACAAGTGCGGTCGCTTGCACGGCCATTCGTTTGAAGTGCTCGTGCGCGCCCGTGGCACCGGCGCCGGGGCTTTGGATGCCGCCTGGCGCGAGATCGGTGCCTGGCTCACCGACACCTGTTTGAACGACATCGAGGGGCTCTCCAACCCGACCAGCGAATGCCTGTCGGCGTGGTTGTGGCAGCAGCTGCGTCGCGAACTGCCCACCCTGTGCAGCGTGACCGTGTACGAGACGGGCCGCTGCGGCGCCACCTTCGACGGCGAGCGGTACGCCATCTGGCGCGCGTTCACCTTCGATGCGGCCGTGCAGCGCCCCGCAGACACCGAGGGTCTCGCGGCGGCGCGAGTGCTCGGTCACACCTATCGGTTGCGCTTACACCTGTCCGCGCCGCTCGACGCGGTGCTTGGATGGGCGACGGATTTCGGCGACGTGCAACGACTGTTCGCCCCGATCTACGATCTGCTCGACCACCGCGCGATCGGCGACCTTGAGGGACTCGCGGATCAAACGACCGAATCGATCGCCGACTGGATCCGCTCGCGCGCTGCCGCGGTGCTGCCGTCGTTGTGCCGCGTTGACCTCGAAGAGACCGCCGGCAACGGCGTGGTGCTCTCCTTCGGTCCGACCGAGACCTTCCGCGTCTAGCCCTGAGCCGTCGCGAAGCGCGCCTCGGCGTACGCCCGTAAGTGCTCGTCGCGCGCGCCGTAGCGGATGCTCGTGGCAATGAGGCGACGGAAGTGATGGCTGATCTCCATCTCTTCGGTGACGCCCATGCCGCCGTGCAGTTGCACGGCTTCCTCGCCGATGTGGCGGGCCGTTTCGGCGGCCACGACTTTCAGCGCGGCGAGGGTGGTGCGGCGGGCCTCGGTCGGCCCGTCAAAGCGCGCCGCGCCGAGCAGCACGAGCGTGCGCAGGTCTTCTAAGCGGGCAAGGCAGGTCACCGCGCGGTGTTGCAGGGCCTGGAAGCGGCCGATGGGGCCCCCGAACTGCTGCCGGGTCTTCAGATACTCGAGCGTCAACGCAACGGCGCGCTCCGCGCTGCCGAGCGCCTCGGCCGACACGGCCAAGAGCCCCAGGTCAATCGCCAGATCGACCGACGCGGGATCGTGCGTGGTCACGGTGTCGTCGGCGCCGACACGCACGCCGTCCAAGACGAGATCGGCCGCGCGTTGCGCGTCGACGGTCGTGTACGACTGCAGCGCGAGTCCGGCGGCGTTCACGGGGACGAGATAGAGGCTGTCGGCACGCGCTGCCCCGGCGCTGGCCGCGGCCACGAGCAGGTGATCGGCGCAGGGCGCGTGGTAAACCACCGCCGCGCGACCGTTCAACACCGTCGCTGCGCCGTCGACTTCTGCCCGCACCGTCGCCTCGGTGCTGGCGAACGCGGGGACGAGCACGGCCGGCGTATCACGCAAGCGCTCCAGCCAGCGTTGCCGCAACGGCGCCGGTGCCGAGCGCGCGAGCACGCTGTGGGCGATGAGCACGCTCGTGATCGGCTCGACCGCGAGCGCTGCGGCGCCGATCTGCGCGATCAGGGCGAGCTCCATCGCACCGCCGCCGAGTCCGCCGTCGGTGTCGGCAAACACCGCGACGGGAACGCCGAGGTCACACAAGGTGCTCCAGACCGACGGGGACCACCCGTGCGCGCGCACGACGGCTTGGCGCGCCGTGAACGACGCTTCCTCCGCAAGGCAACGGCTGACGGCGTCGATGAGCAGGCGCTGCTCGTCCGTGATGTCAAAATTCATGGGGGTGATCTCAAAGCCCGATGGCGATTTGCGAGACGATGTTGCGTTGAATTTCGTTCGAGCCGCCGTAGATCGACAGCTTGCGCAGGTTCAGGTAACTGGCCGTGACGCCGGTCGTGTACGTCGACTCGGGCAGCGCATCCGTCGGTTGCGGCGCGTGCAGGCGCAGTGCCTCCGCGCCCAAAGCCTCCATCGTCAGCGCACTGATCGCTTGGCGGATTTCCGAGCCGCGGATCTTCAGCAGCGAAGGCGTCGTGGGGTCGGGTTTGGCGACCGACAGCATCCGCAGGTTCGTGTACTCGAGGATCTCGAGATCGATCTCGAGGCGGGCGAGGCGGTGGCGGAAATCCGGATCGTCGAGCAGCGGTGCGCCGCGACGCGTCGCGTGGCGCGCGATCTGCACGAGTCGCGCATAGTCACGTTTCGACCACGGCACCCCGGCGATGTTCGTGCGCTCGTGCACGAGCAGGAACTTGGCGATCGTCCAGCCGTCGTTTTCCTCGCCGACGCGTTGGCTCACGGGGACGCGCACGTTATCGAAGAAGATATCGTTGACCTCGCGTGTCCCGTCCAGCAGTTGCGTCGGTCGCACGGTGATGCCCGGCGACTTCATGTCGATCAACAGCATCGAGATGCCGCGTTGCGGCTTCGACTCGGTGTCGGTGCGCACGAGGCAGAACATCCAGTCGGCGTGTTGCCCGAGCGTGTTCCAGCATTTCTGGCCGTTGACGACGTAGTGATCGCCGTCGCGCACGGCGCTGGTGCGCAACGAGGCGAGGTCGGAGCCAGCACCCGGCTCCGAGTACCCCTGGCACCACCAATCGGTGCCGGCCACGATGCCCGGCAGGAACTGCGCCTGTTGCGCCCGAGTGCCGAAGCGCATCAGTACCGGCGCCAGCATGCGCACGCCGAAGGCCAGTTGCGGCGGTGCGCCGGCCATCGCGCACTCGAGTTCGAACAGATACTGACGCAGGGGCGACGCGTCGCGCCCGCCAAAGGCCGCCGGCCAATGGATGGCGCCCAGTCCGTGCTGATGCAAGATGGCCTGCCAGCGACGGATGTCGTCGGCGGCAATGGCGCCACCGTTCAAGAGGCGTTCGGCGATATCGCTCGGCAAATGCGCGGCGACGAACGCGCGAATCTCATCGCGAAACGCGGCGTCGTCAGGGGACAGTTCGTGGGTCACGGGTGTCTCGGGGCGTGGGTCTGGCACGGAGGGAAAGCGGGGCGGCGCCGATGCGCTGGACGCGCCCCGATCGGGCACGTCCGGCGCGGGTGCGTGTTACGGCGCTTCGGCGTAGCGCTTGACGAGGCGATACAGGAACTCACGTCCCTCCATCAGACTCGTGACGCTGACGTACTCGTTGAGGCCATGGATATGGCCGAGATCACCGCCGACGAAGATCGGTTCGATGCCGTAGGTCGGGATACCGGCGGCGTTCAAGAACGCGCCGTCCGTCGCGCCGGCTTGCAGCATCGGCAGCACCGGCACACCGGGCCAGAACTCGGCCGTCAGATCCTCGAGCGGCTTCAGGATGCGCGCGCCAAGTGGCGGAGCGGCGGTGGTGGCCGTCTCGATGCGCTCGTAGCCGCGTTCGGTGGGGATGGTGACGCTGACCTTCAGGTCGGCAATGACGTGCTCGAGCGTCTGCCGGACGGCCTCGGGCGAGACGCCCGGGTAGATGCGGCAGTTCACCGTCGCGCGCGCCCGCTGCGGCAGCGCGTTGGGCGCGTGACCGCCCGAGAGCATGGTGGCCACGCACGTGGTGCGCAGCATCGCATTCCACGAGACGTCCGCGGCCGCGACCGTCGCGATCGCCTTTTGGTCGTTCGGGTCTTTCAGGAACGCGGTCATGGCATCGGCGACCGTGCGGTCGCCCTTGGCGGCCATGATCTTCGCCATCGCGGCGAAATAGCCGCGGTTGGCATCGCCAAACTGCGCGGGGAAATCGTACTGGCTGACTTTGGTGAGCGCGGCGGCCAGGCTGTAGATCGCGTTGTCCTTGCGCGGCCGCGAACTGTGACCGCCGTCGTTGGTGGCTTCAAGCTGATAGCTGACCGGCAACTTCTCGGCCGCCTCGACTTCCAGGGCGACCTTGTGGCCGCTGCTGTCGAGTTCGCCGGAGGCGCCTTCGTTTAAGGCGAACTCGGCATCAATCAGATCCCGGCCGTGCTTGGTCAACCACTGCGCGCCGTTCAACTGGCCACCGCCTTCTTCGCCGCAGGTCAGGGCGAGTTTTAGGGGGCGGGGCGGCACGTAGTGTTCGCCGCGCAAGCGGATGAACAGGTCCGTCCAGATCGCGGCCTGGGCCTTGTCGTCGAGGGCGCCGCGGGCATAGAAGTTGCCGTTCTCTTCGATCAAGGTGAACGGGTCGCGCGTCCAGTCCTCGCGCTTGGCCTCGACCACGTCGACGTGGGCGAGCAGCAGGATGGCTTTCTTGGTCGCGTCGCGACCGGGGTAGAAGGCGACGAGGCCGCCGTCCTTCGGTGCCGAGGGGTCGGTGAAAAGGTGCAGGTCCGAGCGCGGGAAGCCGGCATGCTCGAGTCGCGCGGCCATCTTCTCGACGGCGGCCGTGCAGCTGCCGGCCGAGTACGTGGTGTTGGTCTCGACCAGTTCCTTGTAGAGCGAACGGAAGCGCTGCTCGCCCTCCGGCGTGTCGCGCGGGGGCGTCGCGAAGGCGGTCGTGACCGCGCAGAGGAGAGACAGCAGGCTCAGGGTGTACTTCATGACGGCTCCGAGGAACGGTGAGCAGCCATTAAATGCCCGGCGCGGCGGGAACGCAATCCGCTCAGCGGCGCAGCGGCAACTCGGCGAGGCCCCGGTAATAGAGCGTCCGGCCCCAGCGCGGCGTTCCGGCCACGGCACCGGCCGGACCGTGCGCCAAATACCCCTCGAGCGCGGCCGCCGCGATCAGGCGCGAGAGTGCCCGGCCCACGCAGGCGCGCTCCGCGAGACCGAAGGCCAACGCGGGCGGTTGCGTGCGCCACGGGTCGAAGCGGTCGGCATCGGGCGTGCACTCGGGGTCCCGCAGCGCGCTGCCAAGGCTGATCATGACGCCGGTCCCTGCCGGTATCGGCCCCAAAGCGCCCTCAAACCCCGCGTGCACGGTCCGGCGCAGGTACTGCACGGGACACTCGAAGCGCAAGGTTTCGTCGATGATGGCCGTGGCCGGCAGGTCACCGGCGGAGAGTGCCTCGCGGACGTGCGGCAAGGTCACCGTCAGCAGCACGGCGCTGCCGATCAGGTGCCGCAGCGTCGCCCGGCCGGCGACGAGAAAGAGCACGCACTGGGCGACGACCTCGTCGAGGGTCGTCGCGGTCGTGTGCGCGCGAGCGATCAGCGCGCTGAGCAAGGGGCCGTCACCCGCCTCGAGGGCGGCCAACAGTAACGCCGTCAGCGTGTCGACGGCATCGCGCGCATTGGCCGTGTCCCGCCGTGTGCGATGGCGGTTGTCGGTCCAGCGGGAGAGCGCGTCGGCCGCATCGCGTACGGTCGCATGATGGCGCGCGGGGATGCCGAGCAAGTGGGCGATCACGTCGGTCGGCAGCCGCGCCGCGTAGTCGCTGACGACGTCGGCGCTGCTGCGGTCGCGCAGCGGGGTCGCAACGGCCTCGACGGCGTCGCGGATCACCGCCTCGTAGCGCTGGACGGGGATCGCACTCAGCGGGCGCTCTAACACGTCGCGCAAGCGGCGATGGTGCGCATCCTCGCTGTGCAGCACCGACGCCGAGACCCAATGATGCAAGCTTTGGAATTCCGCGAGATCCGGGTCCGGAACCGGAAAAAAGGTCCGCAAGCGGGTGGATTTGACGGCCGCATTCGACAGCAGGGCGACCGCGTCGTGGTAGCCGTACACCCCGACGTCGCCGTCCACGCCCGGCACCGTGTGATAACGGGAGGCGACCCGACGGGCCGCAAACGCGGGGTATGGGTCCGCGTAATAGGCGGCGGAGCCGATCTCCGGCGCGTCGTCCGGTACGCACGCTGCCATGTCAGGCCCGCCCTTCCCCGGGCAGGCCGTGTCGGCGACGGTGTGTGTCAGCGGTCATGTCCCATGCATCCCCAAAACCAAACGGCCGCGACGTCGTCGACGGTACCCGAATCTGCAGTAAAGCCCGCCAGTGTCCCGCGCTCAAGGGGGGAGACTCTGAATTCTTCTTAACAGTTGTTAATAAAACACCCCCATCGGACGGGGGAGCCGGGCCCGGCCGCAGCCCGTGTCGGTCGCGACCGTCGGGCGCCCGATCGCGACAGACACGACCGCGGGAGCGGCGCTGGCGGGCCGACAGCGGCGTTCGGTTGCGGCATGATGCGCGCTTCGACGGCGGAAGCAGCATGGCGAAATCAACCCACGTCTCCGAAACGCCGGCCACGGCGTGGCTCAAACAGCGGGGTGTCGCGTACACCGAGCACCCGTACGAGTATCTTGAGCACGGCGGCGCGCGCCACAGCGCGAGCGTCTTAGGGATTGACCCATACACGGTGGTCAAGACCTTGATCATGCAAGACGAGAAGGCGGCCCCCTTGGTCGTGCTGATGCACGGCAACAAGACGGTCTCGACCAAGAACTTGGCCCGTCAGATCGGCGTGAAGTCGGTGGCGCCGTGTGCACCGGAGACTGCGAACCGGCACAGCGGCTACTTGGTCGGCGGGACCTCGCCCTTCGCCACCCGCAAACGCATGCCGATCTACGCCGAGCGCACGATCTTGGGTTTGCCACGCATTGCCATCAATGGCGGTCGGCGGGGGTTTTTGATAGGCATTGAACCGTCGGTTCTGACGGCGCTGCTGGGCGTGATTCCGGTGGATTGCGCACTCGACAGCGAGGAGTGACGGCGCGCGCTCAGCGATCCGTCCGAGGACGGCGAGCTTCACCCGACCGTCGTGGTGTGCGCGCCGGTTGAGTGGGCGTGACCGCCCACGCGATACGACCCAAGGGTGCGTTCCTGTTCGGCTTGCTCACGGGCCAACAACACATTGATGAATTCAATGGTGTCGACGAAGTCGCGGACGGCTTCGGTCGGAGCGGGGCGTTGACGGCGGAACCACGTACGCATGATGGGTCAATTCGTTCGTTCGGATCGGGTGTCGAAACGATAGAACTGCGGCCCTGTGAGTGACAGTGGCCGGTGCGTCTCTGGGTGGCGACATTCGCCAAAATTATCGTCCGCCTTCGATGAACTCGCTCATGTCTATTTGCGCGTTTAAATCGAAAAAACGTTTAAATATCATGTTCTAATAGATCTTATATTCAGCCCATTCTCGAATGCACTGGATGCAGTTCACGCGGCAGAGGCGACCGATGCCGCGCTTGCTAGACTGTGCCTACGACTCACGACTACTCGCCCTGGCACACGATGACGACTATGCCCTCCACCGACTCGCTTGAGACCCTGCGCGACACCCTGCGGCAGTTTGCCGCGGAGCGCGATTGGGACCAGTTCCACAGTCCAAAGAACCTCGTCATGGCGCTCTCGGTCGAGGTGGCCGAACTGATGGAGCACTTCCAGTGGTTGACCGCGGAGGCGGCCATGGCGCTCGAGCCGGCGCGTCAGGCGGCGGTGCGCGACGAGTTGGCGGACGTGTTGCTCTACTTGATCCGGCTGGCCGATAAGCTCGACGTGGACCTCGTCGCCGCCGGTTACGACAAGGTCGCGAAGAACGCGCTCAAATACCCCGCCGACAAGGCGCGCGGTTCGATGCGCAAATACACCGAGCTGTAGCCGCGCCGACGTCGACGGTCATACTCCGAGTGCGGTAACTGCGCTAAGGTGCGCGCTTCGTTATCACCACCTGCCAAAGGGTTCCGCATGAGCACTGACGCCCGCACCACCGAACACCCCATCTCGGCCCATTTCACCCACCGCTGGTCACCGCGCGCCTACACGGGCGAGCCGATCGCGGAGAGTGAACTGTTGCGCCTTCTGGAGGCCGGGCGTTGGGCGCCGTCGGCCTTCAACAATCAGCCGTGGCGCTTCGTCTACGTGCTGCGGGACACGCCCGCTTGGGAAGCGGTGCACGGTGCGCTCGCCGAATTCAACCGCTTGTGGACGGCGCACGCGTCGGCGCTCGTGGTCGTCCTGTCGAAGGACACGCTCGTCTCCCCCTATTCCGGTGAGACGATGCCGAACCGCTCGCACTCCTTCGACGCGGGCGCCGCCTGGATGAGCGTGGCGCTCGAGGCGATCGCGACCGGTTGGCACACGCACGCCATGACGGGACTTGATTTCGATCAAATGCGTGCCGCGATCGGCGCCCCCGAGGGCTACACGCTCGAAGCCGCGTTCGCGGTGGGCCGTCAGGGTCCGAAAGAATCGCTGCCGGAGATGCTTCAGGCGCGCGAAGCACCGTCGCCGCGCAAGCCGCTGGCGTCGATCGCGCAGGCGGATCGTTTCCAGTTCAGCGAGTAAGCGAACGGGGAGCGCGGGCCGGTCACGGTTCGCGCTCCCACCGACGATGACGAGGACCGCCCCGATGACCGATGCCGTGCCCTACCAGAAGCCGCAGCCCTTCGGGATGCCGCCGGAGATCTACGCCGCGGGAGCGCTCGATGTGGACGCCGGCCTGTGGATCCCGCAGGCGCCTGGCGTGTGGTTTCGGCCGCTCGTGTTCGGCGTGTCGACCGGGTACTACGTCAACCTGCTGCGCGTACGCGCCGCGGGCGTACTCTCGCGCCACCGCCACAGCGGGCCCGTCCATGCCTTCACGCTGCGCGGTACGTGGCGGTATCTTGAACATCCGTGGACCGCACGGGCGGGCGATTACGTTTACGAACCGCCCGGCGAGACGCACACGCTCGTCGTCGACGGCGGCGAGGAGATGATCACGCTCTTCCACGTCACGGGCGGCTACACCTATGTCGACCCCGAGGGGCTGGCCACGGGCTATGAAGATGTCTACACCAAACTGGAGCGCGCGCGGGCGTACCTGCACGTGCTCGGCACGGACGCCGGCACGCTCGAGGCGCTGATCCGCTGAGGGGGTCTCAGCCGGAGTGCAGCCCACCGTTGCAGCTGAAGTCGGCGCCCGTCGCAAAGCCCGAGTCGGGCCCGGCGATCCACGCCACCATCGAGGCGATTTCGGCCGGCGTGCCTAGGCGACCGACTGGGATGGTCAGAACGATCTTCGCGAGGATGTCCTCGCGGATCGCGCGCACCATGTCGGTCCCGATGTAGCCGGGGCTCACGGTGTTCACCGTCACGCCCTTCGACGCCAGTTCCTGTGCCAGGGCCATCGTGAAGCCGTGCATACCGGCCTTGGCGGCCGAGTAGTTGGTCTGTCCGGCTTGGCCCTTTTGGCCGTTCACCGAACTGATCTGAATGATCCGCCCCCAGCCGTTGGCCACCATGTCCGGGACCACCTGCTTGGTGACGTTGAACATGCTGTTGAGGTTCGTGTCGATGACCGCGCGCCAGTCCTCGGGGGACATCTTCAAGAACATGCGGTCACGGGTGATGCCGGCGTTGTTGACCAGCACGTCGATCGCGCCGTGCTCGGCTTTGGCGCGCGCAAAGGCCTCGACGGTGGAGTCCCAGTTCGACACGTCGCCGACCGAGGCATGAAACGCGTAGCCGGCAGCCTGTTGCTCGGCGAGCCACTTGGCGTGATCCCGACTCGGGCCGCAGCCGGCAATAACGCGGTACCCGTTGTCCGCCAGCCGTTGGCAGATCGCGGTTCCGATCCCACCCATGCCACCGGTCACGTAGGCCAATTTTTGCTGGGACATCGCTGCATCCTTTGAGTCGAAGGGAAGGGTCCATCCGTGCGCGTAAGGCTGATCAGGCCACGAAATCCCTTCTGTAGTCCAGTCTGTAACGCGAGGCCGCGCCCGGTGCGTGGCGCCCACGACGGCGGATGGTCGCGCCGGGCGCTCGGCCCGGCGCATCGGGGCGGTCCCGCCCACTGGGGGGGGCTAGTAATCCGCCAGAAACCCCCCATCCTTAGCGCGCCAGTCATCAGAACGGAGTAAAAGTCCGGTTTGGGAACCCCGCCGAGCGGCCGGGGTCGAAACGGGGACGGTTCTCCACACACGGGAGTCTGCAGTGACGAAACCAGTAGTTGTACGTTTTTGCGCGGTGGCCGCGCTGACGCTGTCGAGTTTCGCGTGGGCGGCGAGCCCTTCGGTGAAGGATGTCTATACGGCGGTCCGCGCCGGTCGCGTCGCCGAAGCCGAGACGATGATGCAGCAGGTGCTCGCCGAGCATCCGCAGAGCGCCGAAGCCCATTACGTCGACGCCGAAGTCGAGTACCGAGCCGGTCATTTGGATCAGGCGCGGGCGGAGCTTGCGACCGCCGAGCGCATCAATCCGGCCTTGCCGTTTGCCAGTCCGCACTCGGTCGCGGAACTGAAGGCGGGCCTCGCCAATGCCGGCCGCGTGCGCAGCGGATCGTCGGCCTATGCCGGCGGCGGGGGCTC
>Ga0007854_10000464_pt1 | contig 26279 bp, 13 predicted proteins | sample CryBogCBH12Aug08_FD_60382 | JGI IMG/M metagenome (GOLD analysis project Ga0007854, IMG submission 60382) | Freshwater microbial communities from Crystal Bog, Wisconsin, USA - CBH12Aug08 | ecosystem: Environmental > Aquatic > Freshwater > Lake | place: Crystal Bog, Wisconsin, USA | collected... | reverse complement strand
ACGGCAACAGCAGCGCCGGCACGTCCTCAATCCAGCTGCGCACGTCCACGACGCCGCCCGCATACATCACGACGACCGTGCGCGGATTCGCTTGCACCACGGCTTTAATCAAGTGCAACTGCGCCGGCGGCAGCGTCAGTTCGCCACGATCCTGACCTTCGGTGTCGTAGGAATGATCTAGGCCAATGCAGAGAATCGCGGCGTCCGCGTTCTTTGCCGCCGCCACGGAAGCCTTCAACTTTTCGGTGAACCGTTCGTTAAAGTCCGGCCGCGTCCACTCGAAGCGCACGATGGTGTCCGAACCCTGCGGGGCTCTTTTGTTGAAAGTGATTTCGATGCTCACCGGTTTGCCCGCCGTCAAGGTCACTTCGCCGGAGCGGCTGTGCGACGCAGCCTTCTTTTCAACCACCGTTACGCCATCAATGATGACTTTGCCGGTATCCGGACAGCTCAAGCGGAAGTTGTATTTGCCGGAAGCCGGCGGAGTCAACACGCCCGTCCAGCGGCCGCTGAACTTCCCGGAGTCAATGTGCGAACGGTCAGGCGAACTCATCTCCCAGTTAAAGCTGACGGCCGGCACGATTTGCTTCAGCTCGGCTGGTTTGCCGGAGGTGGGGTTATTGCCTTTGTAAAGCGCGGCGAAACCCGGCTGGCCGTCCGGCGTCTTCACAAATTGCGCATCCACCGGCTCGAACAAACTGTCCAGCGTGAGCGGGACATAATCAATTTTGTTCGTGCCGAGAAATTTTTCGAGGCCGGCCAGCGCCGTCACTTCGTAAGCCATCGGTCCACCCGAACTCCCGCCGCCGGGAAAGTTCCGGTCCGCATTCGGCCCGAGCACCGCGATTTTTTTGGTGGCCGCTGGATTCAACGGCAGGAGGTTGCCGGAATTTTTCAGCAGCACCATGCCTTCCTCGGCCGCTTCCAGCGCGACTTGATAATGCGCCGGATTGGGTTTCTCACCGGCGTCCCGCGCCGGTCCGCCCTGTATCCGTCCCGCGAAATAGACCGCGCGCAGCAGCCGCCGGACTTTGTCGGTGATGGTCGCCTCGCTGACCTGACCCGACTTGACCAGCGCCATTAATTTGTCCGCGCTGAATTTTCCATCCGGCACGCCGGGCATGGACAAATCTGTGCCGGCGTTCGCGGCGCCCAGCGTGTCCTGCACGCCGTTCCAGTCCGTCAAAATGAATCCGTGAAAGCCAAAATCTTTTTTGATGATGCCGAGCAAATCCGGATTGTCGCTCGCGTGATAACCGTTCACACGATCCGCGCCGGTCATGATGCCAAGCACGCCGGCGTCAATCGCCGCCTGGTAACCTGGCAGATAAATTTCGCGCAGCGTCCGCTCGTCCACCACGGAATCCACCGAGTTGCGATTGTTTTCGACGGTATTGCAGGCCAGATGTTTTACCGTGCACGGCGTGCCGGCACTTTGTGCGCCGCGGACAAATGCCGCCGCGAGCCGGCCGTTCAGAAACGGATCTTCGGTGTAGTATTCAAAATTTCTGCCGTTGATCGGATCGCGAATGATGTTGATGGAGGGCGCTTCCAGACAATCGCCTTTGCTGGTGAGCGATTCCTTTCCGATGACCTCGCCGATTTTCTGCAGCAGTTCAGGATGCCACGAGGCGGCTTGGGCGATGGGCGAGGGAAAAACCGTGCCCTTGACCATGACTGCACTGCACGGGCCGCCGTAAAAAACCATCGGCTTGATGCCCAGCCGCTCCAGTGCCGCTGCCCCGCGATGCGGCGGTGATTTGCTCTCGATGTCGCCCTGGCAAAATTTGATTTTTTCCTCCAGCGTCATCTGCGCGACCAGCCGCTCCACGGTCGCGTCCATTTCCGGCGTGAAAAACGGCTCGTGCCGGGGATTCTTGGCGTCTGGTGTCAATAAATCAACGGGCTGCGCCACTGCCAGCCAACCGGTGGCGATCAGCAGTCCTGCAATGAGTGAGATGTTTTTTTTCATGGTTTGATTGTTTAATTTGAAGATATCAGTTGTCTTGCGAACGGACAGGCCAGGTTTCGATTTGTTTGCGGACATTGGGGTAGGCGAGGAGGGTGAGTCGCATGGCGGTGGGCCAGGCGGTCAGCCAACTTGAGCCGCTGCCGCGCGGGTGTTCGCGGTCAATCTCTGGCGGCAGCATACTGTAATTCCAGTCCGTGTAGTTCACGGTCTCGTCCTGGCTGCCGCACGGGCGAGGCGGCTGTCCTTGGAGGGTGAGGGAGCCGGTGGAGATTCCTTGAGACGCGTTGCACCACAGGGCGGCGGCGCGCTGGCTCCAGATTTCGCAACCGGTGTGCTTGGCCAAAGCGAGCAAGTAGGGGATGTCAGAAACGCCATTTGGATCGGCACACATATGCACCGTGGCCACGGAAGTGCCGCCAAAAGTATCGTAACCGACGGCATCCATCAGCGAACCGGGGACATTGGGAATCGTTTGGGCGAATTGCCATGCGGCCAAATAATAACCGGCGTCTTCGGCGGCGGTAAGAAACTCGGGGTCTTTCGTCAGCTCATACAAGCGGATACTTCCGGCGAGAAACGGCAGGATGGTTTCTTTGTCAATGCTGCGGGTATCCAAGGCACCGCCCCAGATGCAGCCATCTTGGCGGAGCATGCCGATGTAAAAACGAAGCGCCGATTTAGCCGCCTCGAAGTATCTGTGGTCGTTGGTCAACTGATAGGCATCCAGCAGCGGCGGGATGAACGAGGCACCGATGGCACCGCGCTCGCAGCCTTTTCCCTCGAAGCGTCCGTCGGATTTTTGCAGCGTGAGGGCGGCATCGCAGATGCCAAGTCCAATCTGGCGGTAAGCGGGGCGGGTGACGCCGCACTGGCTGGTCAATTGCGCCGCCCGCAGGAAGGCCGTGGCACCGTCCGAGAGAGTGTTCGCATCGGAGGCGATGCCCTGAAACCGGGCCAAGCCAGCGGAGTTTGTGGTGGCCGGTCCGGCTTCCACGCGCGCGGCCCAGGCGTCGAGACATGCCAGTCCCATTTCGAGCGAGGCTTGGTTCTTAGTCTGGAGATAATCCGCCAGCATGGCGTTGGCCAAATCGCCGTTGCGCCCGCACCAGCCGATGGAAAAGCCTCCGGCCTTCGACCAGCCCCGGTTCGATTTGCACCTCAACGCCAAGTGGAACATGTTCGTTGACTCGTCCCACAGTGATTCTCTGGCGAAGCGCAAACCCATCGTCCAGAGTTCTCCGGCGCTGTGGCGCTCAAAAGTTGGTTTGTAAAAATGACTCCAAGCCGCATCCAGCAAATAACGGTAGCCGATTTTGGGGCGATCCACCGGATGCAGCACCAGCCAGGCAGTGGCCTTGAATTTCTCGCCGGGAGCCAATTCAAGAATGTTGGTGCGGCCGGGACTCAACTTGATTTCACGGCGCAGCACACGCTTGGGCAATTCCTCTTCCGGGAAGACGAGTCGGTGAACCGTATTCGACGCGGTCGCGATGAGCGAACAAGAAAGTCCCGCCTTGGGATCAGTCACGTCGGCGAAGAGCGCCACGGTGTGATGTTCACCTTCCGAATAGGTGGCGCCGGGGATGAGCGTGCGATGCGAGGCGAATGACCACGGCGTGCCTTCATAGTCGAAACCGTGGTAAACGTTTCCCGGATCCCGGAGATTGCCATTCCATGAAATGCCCGGAATGACGGCGAAACGGCTTTGATGCGCGGCTTGGAAATCCATGGTCAAACGGACGGACTGCTTTGGCTGGCCGGGCTTGAGCGAGAAGGTGCGTTGCCACCGGACGAGGTTTGTTCCCGCCGGTTCCACCACATCTTCGCTTTGCACTGCATCGCTGCTGAACGGCAAAAATTCGCCGACCAGTGCATCGCGGTCATCTAACACGACGAACCGGTGGTCACGGTGAATAACCTGATAACCTTGGAGCGGCTGATTGGCGGCATGGATGGATGCGGACGAAACCAATGTCACGAAGGCCATTGCGAGGAAGGATGAGGTTTTAATGACTCTCACAACTCAGAAAATTTCTTTGAAATATAGGTGGTTAAAAGCGCCGGCTGTGGACCTGATTTTAGTGGAATTGGTTTCAATGAATTATTTTTGGCTCAGTGCTCTGCATTGGAATCCAGAACGGAGTTCTTGCCAATGATACGCCGGATGGCGGCGGTCTCGTTGGTGTCGTGGGGCGTGCCGTCGCGATGAAAGAGATCGTGAAACCAGACCTTTGGTTCCGGCGTGCCGCGTTTGCTCCACCACGCGAACTGGCATTGCGTGCGACCGTTGACGAGACCCCAGTTGTAACAACCGACGCGTTGCTCTTTGAAAAGTGGCAAATCGGTTTCCCAACGGCTCCCTTTGGGCCGCGCCATCCATTCCGTATTGATGATCGGGCGACCCTCGGATTTTAATTCCTCAATTCTTTTTGCGAGGCCGTCACGGTCGCCGTAGAAGTGAAAGCTCACCACATCGGAAAGTTCGAGCTGATGCTGGTTCATTTCCGGCGACGCACCCCAAACGCTGCTCGTGAGCGGCTGCGATGGATTGGCCGCGCGCGCCCAAGCGAACGACGCTTCGAGCAGCGGCAGACTTTGATTGTGCATCGCCGAGTTGCCTGGTTCGTTGTAGAGATCCCACAGCAGGATTCGCCGGTCGTGGTCGAATGTGCCGACGACATCTTTGACATAGCGCTCTAATTCCGGCCACACCGTGCGGTTGGTAACTTCACTCACGCCGGGGCTGGGCGTCCAACTGGGCAGAATCATGCCCGGAATCGGCTCGCGCTGTTTGCCGAGGTAAGGCTCCATCTGCGGCGGATCGCCAAACGCGCAGTCATCGAACAAAACCACCGTGGCGCTCAAATGATGTTTGTCCGCCAAGGCGAGAAAATGTTCGAGCCGCTGTTTCAATCCGGCGGGATCGTTTTTCCAAACGAGAAACTGCACGAAGACGCGGCAGGAATTAAAACCGAGATCCGCGCCCCAGCCGAGTTCGCGGTCAATCGTCGCCGCGTCGAAAGTTTCTGCCGACCAAAATTCCGTGGTGTTCGCCGCCGTGCTGGGAACGAAATTAAAGCCGACAATCCAAGGCTGCGCCTTGCTCCATGTCCAAGCGCGTTCCAGTGTCCAGCGCGCGGGAGAGTCCGCCGCGCCGGATGGGAAAACGATCGCGAGAAGCGACAGCAGCATGATGAAGAATCTTTTTTGCACGAAATGTTTCCAATGTGCGTGGCGTTATTTGATTTTCAGTAATTCATCTCGCGTTCGCCGCGAACTTGGTTTCTTCGGCCACCAGTTTTGCCGAGTCCCAGCGTCCCGGATGAATCACGACGCGGTATTGCAGCATCAATTTTTCATGCGCGGGCAGTTCGTAGGGTTTAAGTTGCAACCACGCGGCGTTGAAAAAGCAGAACGGTTTTTTCGGCGACACGGCGGCATACCAGCGGCCGGGATAACGCGGGTTGGCCGGATGGTCGAGCATGGCTACGCCGACTTCGCGTTCCCCAAATTTCCCGTTGTAGTCCGCGCCCTTGCTGGTGAAGTGATAGCGTTCATTGGTGAATTCTCCGATGTCTTCCGTGCCGGCCACACGGCAGTCGGAAAAGCCCTTGGCAAAGCGCAGCGCGAGACCCGCGTAACCGCCGAAGATTTTGCCGCCGGGTTCGCCCGGCAGCGGCGTGCGGTCGAATTTCAAGTTTTCGTCGCCGGCCTGAAACGCCAGTTGCCAATCCATGAAATAGGAGCCGTCCGCCGCCGGCGTGGAAATCGCAATCACGCGATGTTCGGTGAGCAGTGGTTGGTTGGATTCGCGCGGATGATAATTCAGCGCGAGCTCGATGCGGGCGGAAAAGTCGGCGTGTGTTTCGATTTTTTCCACCTGCCAACTGGTCGTGCCGGCAGTCAACTTTGTCTTCGCGTCATACTCCCAATAGTTGACGCCGTTGATAAATTTCCACGAAAACCAAAGTCCATAGTGCCATGGATGATCCGGTGGGCTGAATGCTGTGAGCGGTTCGCCGCCGGGCAGGGCGAGGGGATGAAAGTGCGGTTTGTTGGCGGTCGCGGGATCGAAATTGAATTGCCAGACGACTTTTTCACCGCTCCACAACGCGACGCTGGTGGCGTTGGTTTTCCAGAAGAAATTTGTTTCCGCCGCGCCAGCGGTCAGCAAGCCTGCGGCAAAGAGAGTGAGAAGAAATGATTTTTTCATGTCGGAAAAATCCCACGCCAGACGCCTCGTGCAACCACGCATTCAATCCAAAGGCGCGCGGAGAAGCCGGTTGATGCCGAAATCAGATCAAGCCCTCTTTCAAAACTTTGTTGATGGCTTCGCCGCGGGTGTGGACGTGTAGCTTGGTGTAAATATTTTTAAGATGAGTGTCGGCGGTGCGATAGGACAACTGGAGGCGGTCGGCGATTTGCTTGGTGACCAAACCGTCGGCCATGAGTTGCACCACTTCTTTTTCGCGCGGCGTGAGGCCGTATTCGTCGTTGTCTTTGCCATTGCCGCCGAGTTTGGCAAACATCTTCAGAACTGATTTGGCAACCCTCGGTGTCATCGGTGCGCCGCCGGCGATGGCTTCGCGGATGGATTGGACAATGGCGGACGAGGGAGCGGTCTTGAGCAAATAGCCGCACGCGCCACCGCAAATCGCCCGGAAGATTTTTTCGTCGTCCTGAAAAACCGTCAGCATGAGCACGCGCGTGGCAGGGGAAATGCGGCGGATTTCTTTGACTGCTTCCAAACCGTTTTGTCCTGGCAATTGAACATCGAGCAAAACCACATCGGGAACTTCGCCACGCCGCAGCGTGTCCAAGGCGTGTTCGGCGCTCGCGAACTGGCCGGTGCATTTGAAGCTGGGCACGCGGTTGATCACGCGCGAAACCGTTTCGCGGAAACTGGTTTCGTCTTCCACCAACCAGACCGTATGTGGGTCAGTGCGCCCCGATTCGGGCTGGGCGGCGCGATCCGCGTTGGCGGCGGACGTGGTTATGGTTCGGGCTTCACGCACGCTTTCTTGAATTTCGGTAATCATACGCTGGCGTCTCCGGCTTTGGAACACCAATCATTACCATGCTGGAAGCGTCCCGCATATACCGTGATTACGGTATGGGCGCGGTGAGGCGCACGCGGGTGCCGGCGCCGGGCGAACTTTGAAATTCAATTGTGCCGTGCATCGCTTCGGCGCGTTGCCGGATATTTCGCAAGCCGCTGCCCCAGCTGTGGATGCTCTGGTCGAATCCGTGGCCGTTGTCGGCAATTTCCAACTTGAAGCTGCCGTTGCCGCGGTGAACCCGGATTTCCACGCGCGTGGCTTTGGCGTGCTTGGTGATGTTGCTCAACGACTCCTTGAGAATGGGAATCACGTTGCGGCGGAACGCGAGCGGCAGGTGCGTGGAATCAAAATCGCCCGTCTGCTTGAAATCCAATTCGAGGCCGGGCAGCAATGGCTTCGCGACATTTTCCATGCGCTGCACCAAGTCGCTCAAGCGGTCAAAAGACGGGTCAATGAACCAAACGATGTCGCGGAGTCCGTCAATCGTCTGCGTGGCGAGCTGGCGAACTCTCGCACCATCGGACGAACCGCCTTCGGCTTCGATCAATTCTCCGAGCAGCGCGATGGCACCCAGCTTCGAGCCAACATCGTCGTGTAAGTCGCGGGCGAGCCGCAGCCGCAGACGCTCGATTTCGCGCAGGCGATGCACGCGCAGCCGGTGCGCGCCCACAATCAGCCCGACAATGGCCAGCGCGAGCGAACCTTTGAACCACCAGGTTTCCCACCAATGCGGCAGGACTATTATCATGAGTTTAACTTCGTCCGTGTTCCAAGCTTCGCCGCCGTTGCTGGCTTGCACGTGAAAAACGAAATGTCCGTGGGGCAGGGCGCTGTAGGCGGCATTGCGGCTGTGCCCGCCGTTCCGCCATTCCGTATCCACGCCGTCCATTCGCCAGCGGTAGCGCACTTTTTCCGGCGAGGACAAATTGATGCCGGAAAAATTAATGTCGAGGTAATGGCGTCCCGGCAAGACTTGTAACACGTGTTTGGCGGTGAACGATGCCTCCGGCGAATACCGATCCGGGAAACTGGCCGGTTCCTGTTCGGAAGTCGCGGGCGCGGCTGGCTTGCCGTCCACCAAAACATCTTCGAGCACCACGGCCGGGATTTGTTGGCCGACCTTGGCTTCATGCGGATTGACCCAGACGGCGCCTTTCATGGTGGCGAACCAGAGCCGGTTGTCTGCGCCGCGCCAGCAGGCGGGTTGCGCGCCGCCGCTGCATTCCACGGTGGGTAGGCCGTCGCTGCGGCTGAATGATTCACATTCGATTTTAATTTTTTTGCCGCGCACGAGTTCCGCAATCTGCCGCCGGTGGATGCGGAAAATTCCGTTGAGCGACCCGCCCCAGAGGTTACCTACGTCATCATGAAGCAATTGGTTGATGTTGTCGTCCGGCAAGCCGTCGTCGGTGGTGAAATGAGTGAAGCCGCCATTCTCAAACAACACGAGGCCGCCGCCCAAAGTTCCAATCCAGATTGCGCCGTTGGTTTCCGCGAGCGCACACCAGAAACGGCATTTTGGCGAACTGTTAGTGCTGTGATAAGTCGTCAGGTTGGTTCCTGAGAGGCACATCAGATTGCAGCCGGCGGTGGTAATCCAGACCGCGCCCTTGGCGTCTTCGGTAATGCCGGTAACATGGCATCGTGGCCCTGTCTCTTCCGTAGTAAATTTGCGCAATTGATTGTTTTGCCAATAAGCCAGGCCAAATTCGCTGCCCAGCCAGACGCGGCCGTGCGTGTCGTGAAAAATGACGCGCGCGCCTGGGCCAGCTCGCGGGATGGAAAGACGCTCCAAATTGTCTCCGTCCTTGAGCATGAATCCGCTTTGCATTGTGGAAATCCACAGGCGATTTTCCACGTCGGGGTCGATGACGGCATCGGTCTTGGGTGATTTGTAAAGTTTTTCCAATTCCAGACGGCTCCAGTTTGTTCCCGCCAGAAAAAAAACTTCGCCGGCGGCCGTCCCCAGCCACAAAGTCCCGTTGCGATCCTCAGCCACTGAACGGATAGCACCCGCAGATTGAGCAGAGGAATTTAGGGAATTAAAAAGTCGCTTGCGGATACGGATGAGACCTTTGCCGGAAGTGCCGAACCAGGTGTTGCCATCGCGGTCAACCAGCCACGCGGTGATTTGCGTGCTCGGCAATCCTTCCAGTTCCGTGAACTTGGCCACCGCGCCGTTTGAGGAAACGTGCCAGATGGCTTCGCCGATACTTACCAGCCAGACGCCGCCTTCGTTGTCTGGGAAAAAATATCCACTCCGCGGACGATACTTGATATCAGCAATTCTGCACTCCGCCGTCCATTGGCTGCCGACCAGCTTTCGAATCCAGCCGCTTTCCAGCACCCACAAACCGCCGTCCTTGGCGACGGTCATCCGTGTGACATCGATCGAATTGACGCTGTTTGTCGGTGTGATGTCTTCAAAATCTTCGCCCGTCCACACCGCAATGCCGCTTGAGGTGCCGATTGTGATCCGCCCCTCGGAATTTGGACAAATGGCCGAGATCCCGCCAACGTCAAAATCTTTGGTGGTGAAATCGGTGTGGCTGGGATTTATGGCGAGCTGGGTCAAGTGGCGCTGTCGGTTGCAATACCAAATTGTCCCCTTAGAATCGGCGGCATACAGCGGTAGTGCATACGTCGAAGGCGGACGGATGACGCTCCAGCCAATTGAATTCGACTGGAAACTGCCTAACAACAGGGAGCGATTGAAAGCAGCGAGGACAATATTTGAATTGTCGCCGGTCAAAAAAGATTGCAACCGAAGACCGCCGTCGCTTTGCGGCGTGCGTTGCAGCGTGAAACGACCTTCGCGCCAAGTCGTGAGCGAAGCGTCGGACGGACCGATCCAGAGCGTGCCCCGTGAATCGGTGGCCAGGCTTTGCACCTCGATGGCCTGAATCTCCGGTGTATTGAAAGGCGTGTATTGCGCAAATTGGACGCCGTCGAAGCGGGCCAAGCCACCGTGCAACAGGCCAATCCACAGGTAACCTTCGGGTGTTTGCGCCAAACTCGTCACCTCGTTTTGGGGCAGACCGTCATCCGTCTGCCAGACGCTGATTAAATAATCGCTGGCGTGGTTTAATTCTTCGCCCTGGGTGGCTGGCAACATTAACAACAGCATCGCGATACAAGCGCAACTCTGTAAAAAGCCCATCCGGTGCTGGAAAAAATTTATCATGCTGACGGCTAAAACTACTGTGGAAGCGAGCAATTGAAAAGCTGGGTTTGCATTTGCAACATCCTAATGGCATACCGGATTCACGGTATATGAAATTTTTTTGTGAGTGCTATCTTTGAGCATCCTTTTCCCCTGACATGCCTTAAAAACTGGCCAGACATGGGGGCAGGATTGTTTTAACTCAAAATATTGTTCCAAACCTGAACGATTAGAAACCGAAACCTGCTCAACCATCGCCAAAACCATGAAAAACCTCATAAAAATGCCACTGGCTGTTATCACATTCATTATACTGACTGTGGTGTTGGCAAGTGTCTCCCACGCTTCCATCACTCTGACGAATACCGATGGAGCGGCAGCCCCGGCGGCGGCACAATCTTTCAACGCTAAGGGAAATTGGAATGACAGTGTGGCTCCTCACGCCGGCACAAACTATTCCACTAGCGTTTTTACCCTTCGCTGGGCTTCCACCTCGGGAACAAGTCCTTTCCAAGGCGATTCGCTTTCCGTCGAAACCGGCGGGACTTTTGCGTTGAAGAACACCAACGTGTGCACAGTGACCAACCTGATTCTCAACGGCGGAACGATAAATCAGTTCCTTGCTGGGGTTACTCCGGATTTGATGCGCTTGGCGGGCAACATCACGCTCGCCAGCGGCACGACTTCATATGTTGACTGCACCGGCGGTGGAAATCGCCAGATCGAACTCAGGGCGCCCATCGCTGGCAGCGGTGATCTTGTCGTGAGCACGCGAATTGCCGCAGGAACCAACAGCGTTGTCTATCTGAATGCTTCAAATAATTTTGGTGGCGGTAACCTCATTAACAATGGCTATGTAGCAGTCAATGATATAAACGCCTTGAAAGGTTTAGGCAGCTTGGTCATCACCAACTCAGGCCAGATTAGTGCGTCACTCGGCGGAACTTATCCGGCGGTGACAACCTACCTTTCCGCCAACGGCAGCAGTTTTGTTCCAGCTGGGGGACTCCTCCTCGCTGGGACAGCTGGCACGACCTGGCCGGGTGCCCTGATTTCCCTGAATGACGCCGCTACGGTGAACGCCTTCAGTTCGGCGGGCATCACCAACACGTTGTCTGGCCCTTTGGGTGGTCCAAATAATTTGACGTTGCGCGGTCAAGCTCCGTCAGGATCGGTTCAGAATAAATATATTTTGACGGGAAACAGCACCAACACCGGAGGCTTGACCATTCTCTCGACCAATTCAGCCAACGTGACGGTTCAGTTGAATGCCGGAGCCAATACCCTTTCACCGCTCTCTTCGGTGACGCTAAGAGCGGCATCGGGGTTGACCAACATTTTGGATTTGAGCGGCAACAACCAGCAGATCGCTGGCTTGGCTTCATCTGGCGCAGGGTCAAATCAAGTCGTCAGTTCGTCCGGCGGGCCTATTACTTTGACTATCAGTAACAGCGTTGATTTCACGTTCGCCGGCAATTTGGCTCCGAACGGCGACGCCATTGCAGTATCAAAGAAGGGCAGTGGCTCGCAGGTCTTTTCTGGCAACGTCACCATCGCTGGCAACACCACCATCAGCGGTGGTTCAATCCAGGTCGGCACAGGCGGCGTTTATGGCAGGGGCAACAACACGTTGACTGTGCAGAGCGGAGCCACGCTTGCCGGTCAGGGCAGAATTCTTGATTCGGTCGTGCAGCAAAGCGGTTCCACCAATTCGCCTGGAAATGTGGGCGTCAATTCTCCGGGAACTCTCACCGTGAGCAACATCACTCTGAATGGCGGAACTTTGATGGTGGATTTGAATGCGGCCAACAACACCGTCGGCGGCGGCGTGAACGATTTGCTGCAAGCCAACGGCACGGTCAACGTCAGCGGCACGATTTATGTCAAACCAACCATTACGGGCGGATCACCAACGACCGGCACCACCTATACTTTGATAAGCGGTTCCGGTTCACCGTGGGCGTCCGGCAATGCAAGCAATTTTGCACTTGCGCCGGGCACGCCAATGGCCGTGACTTTTGACACGACAACCACGCCCGGCAGTCTCTTGATGACCGTTCAAGCCGGCAGTATTGCTCCGCTCGTCTGGGCGGGAACCAACGGCAACAACTGGGACACCACGACGACAAACTGGCTTAACACCACTACGACTCTTCCGGACAAATATTTTGATCTTGATCCGTTGACCTTCGATGACACCTCCACGAACGGCAATGTAAATCTTGTCGGCACCTTGTCGCCGGGTGGTGTCACCTTCAACAATTCTTCCCTGAACTATGTTTTGTCCGGCAGCGGTGCGATTGCCGGTTTCAACGGAGTTACATTGAGCGGTTCGGGTTCCGTGACAATCGCCACCGATAACTCCTACACCGGTGGAACGGCCATCAATTCTGGAACTTTGCGACTCGGCAACGGTGGCATCACCGGCAGCGTGGCGGGAGCCATTACGGATAATGGCGTTCTGGCTATCAACCGTTCTGATACCGTGACGGTTGCCAACGCCATCAGCGGCGGCGGTTCGCTGGTGAAGCTCAACGGTAATACCGCAATTTTGACGGCGGCGAATACTTACGGCAGCACCACCATCTCGAACGGCACTCTGCAATTGGGCAACGGCGGCGCCACCGGCAGCATTTCGGGCGATGTCGCCAATCAGGGCGCTCTGGTAATCAATCGTTCGGCCAACTTGACTTACGGTGGCGTTATCAGCGGACCTGGATCATTTCAGCAGGCGGGCACCGCCACGACCATTCTCACCGCCGACCAGACCTTCACCGGTGGCGTGGCCATCAGTGCCGGCACACTGCAACTCGGCAACAACGGGTTCAGCGGCAGTGTCATTGGTAACATCACCAATAATGGCACGCTGACGTTTTTCCGCGTGGATGATTTGGTTTATACCAACATTATTTACGGCACCGGCTCGGTTGTTAAGAATGGTATCGGAGCCTTGACTTTCACGGCCAATCAGCCGTTCACCGGCTCATTGACCCTTTCCGCCGGCACTTTGGTGCTGACTAACATTAATAGCCAGACCAACACCACGCTGGGAGCTGCCGGCACTTTGGTTGTGGGTAATAGCGGCGCTTTGGGCAGTGGCCCGCTCGTTACTTTCTCATCCACCACTACCGCCACGCTCGCACTCTCAAATAACGTTTCAATTCTCGCGGGCAAGACGGTGACTCTATTCGCCCGAAACAATTCAACGGTGGCGATTGAAAATTTGAGCGATAGCAATACGGTTGCGACCTCAATCGCTTTGAATTCCGGCGGCACTCAATACCATTGCCAGTCGGACAGCGGCACGCTGGCCATTGGCGGATTCAGCGGAATGGCTTCCAGTCACACGCTGCATCTTCAAGGCAACGGAAACGGCTTGGTTTACGGTGCCATTTCCGGGTCCGGCCCTTTGGCAGTGGACGGTCCGGGAACGTGGGTTTTGACCGGAGCGAACTCCTATGACACGACGACCATCAATGGCGGTCTGCTGCAAATCGGGAACGGCGGAACCAGCGGCACTTTGGGAAGTGGAACCGTCACCCTCGGCTCCGCGTTGGTGCTGAATCTCGCCGGGACTTACACGGCGGCAAATTACATCACTGGCGCTGGCGGAATTACCAACGTGGGTCCGGGCACCGTCACGCTCTCCGGCACCAACAATGATTATTCCGGCCCCACGTTTATCCAAAACGGAACGTTGCTGGTCAACGGCGGACTTTTGAATAGCCCCGTTGAGGCGGCCAGCGGCGCGACCTTGGGCGGCAGTGGCATCATCTACACGCCGGTGACGCTCGACGCCGGTTCGACTTTGGCGCCCGGCACTGCCAGTGTTGGCATCCTGACGGTCAGTAACAATCTGACATTCGCGGGCAACTTGTTTTTCAAGCTCAAGAAGAATCAATCCCAATCGAATGACTTGGTGGTTGTCAGCGGTGTGTTAAGTAATGGCGGCACAGGCACGTTGACGTTCACCAATTTGGGCGGAGGTTTGGTGACGGGTGACAGCTTCCAGCTTTTCAGCCAGCCGGTGTTAAACGGCGGCGTGATTACAATTCCCACGATAGCGGGAGTGATTTGGACAAATCGTCTGGCGGTGGACGGTTCCGTGGCGGTGACCTATGCGCCGCCGCTGGTCAACACTAATTCCCCAGTGCTGACCAATATGCTATCGGGCAGTAACCTGAATTTGTCTTGGCCGACGGATCACTTGGGCTGGCGGTTGCAGGTGCAAACGAATTCATTGACGGTTGGCCTGGGAACGAACTGGGTAACTTGGCCTGGATCGACAAACGTAACCACAGTGAACGTGCCGGTTTCCGGCAATAATCCATCGGTGTTTTTCCGCTTGGTATATCCGTGAAGCGATCAAAAATTCATTGCATGAATATTGCTTCAAATCCGGTTTCTAAATCCGACATCAAGTTTAGTAACCCGATTCAGCGAGCATTCACTTTGATTGAATTGCTTGTTGTCATTGCGATTATTGCGATTCTTGCGGCAATGCTTTTGCCCGCCTTGGCTGGGGCCAAGGAGCGCGCTAAACGCATACTTTGCACAAGTAATCTGAAACAAGTTGGGATTGGTTGCACGATTTATGCTGGAGATAATCAAGATCAAGTGCTCGTGGCGCGAAACGGAGTGGTTCAGTATGCGCTTAATCCCCCTGAAGTTTCAGAGGCCAGGCAGGTTGGTTTATTAGTGCAATCCAACACTGCTTCTGTTTGGTCATGTCCCAATCGCCCTGGATTGCCTTTATATGAGCAGAGTTTGGATCAATGGGTGGTAGGTTACCAATACTTTGGCGGCATTACCAACTGGATTAATCCCGTTGCCACGACTCCGGGTATGCCTTCCCATAGCCCCATCAAGTTGGGAACGTCGAAGCCGTTTTGGGCATTAGCCACTGACACAGTGATGAAAGTAGACGGTCAATGGGGTGGTGATCCCGAACCAACTCGCGGTGCCGTCTATCAGAATCTTCCGCCGCATCGAAAGAAAGGAAACATACCAGTTGGCGGCAATCAGTTGTATTGCGACGGTTCGGTTCAGTGGCGTAAGTTTGAGGACATGTATTTTTTTCACTCTTGGAACTCAGGTCAACGCGCCTCGTTTTTCTATCAGGATACAAGTGATTTCACTTCCGCTTACGATCTCGTGGTATTGAGTCGTTTGTCGCAACTCAAAGCCACCTTATGGCAATGAAAATTCGCAATTAATAGCTCTGGCAGATGAATTTATAATCGGCCGGAAAAGTGCCTACCGAATTTACGGTATATACCCAACCGTTTAGTTGGCTTAGAATCATTACATGAATAATCCTACCCACAAACCACCCACGCGCCGCCGGTTTTTCGCTATGGGATTCACGCTGATTGAATTGCTCGTCGTCATAGCTATCATCGCCATTCTCGCGGCGATGCTCCTGCCAGCCTTGAGCAAGGCCAAAGACAAGGCCAAAAGCATCAGTTGCATCAACAATCTCAAGCAATGGGGAGTGATGAGTTTGTTGTATGTGAACGATTTTAATGACAAAGTCGTGCCGGCAGCCTCAAACAGTGGAGCCGATTCGTTTGCCTCCTTACTATCGTCGTTGTATGTCAAGACGGCGGTTTCATCCAGCAATTCAAACACTGTGCCGAAAGACAGTTCAATCTTCAAGGATCCGGCCGGTTTGGATGACCAGTTAAGTGCGGCGGGGCAGAATTCCTCCGCAGGAGCCACTTCCTTTCAGGATCCGGATACGTCTCGTCCGTGGATTTACAAATCTTATCAGATAAAGTCAGGAACCTGGCTCTATTGCTGGTATGGCATGAATTCGCAGGCGGCGACGCCAACAGGCAACAACGGTCTGGTAAACTGGTATTGCACTTCGGCGAGTCAAACTTATTGGCCCTCGATGAAACTCATCCGCCGCCCGACAGAGACGGTTGAGTTAATGGATTCCTGCTCCTTGGCTGACAGCCACCAAGTTTATCGGATGTCGGCCCGCCACTCGGGCGGGAAAATCATTAATCTTTTGTTGTATGATGGTCATGTGCAGGCCGCCAAGACCACGGACATTCCTCCGCCGGAAAAAGTCATTGGCGCTTGGACTGTGACCACATTGAATCCTTATCCCAAATACCTCTGGCGGATGGATCAATAATCTATAATCAGCCGTAAGAGTGCCTACCGGATTTACGGTATATGCCCCCCTGTTTCTTCAGCATTAAGATTGTTGTATGAACAACCCTAGTTGCAAAACACCCGCGTGTCGCCGATTGTTTTATATTGGTTTCACTCTGATTGAATTGCTCGTTGTCATAGCCATCATCGCCATTCTCGCGGCTATGCTTCTCCCAGCCTTGGCTAGCGCCAAGGAGCACGCAAAAAGAATATCTTGTTTGTCCAATTTACGCCAACTTGGTGTAGGTGCGACCATTTACGCCGGAGATAACGAGGATAAGGTCTTGCCAACCAAGCCCACAGGGAGTGCTTTTAATCAAATTGCTCTGACAGATCCTGGATTGCAGGCGGCAAAACAGGTTGGGTTGGCTTATCAAACCAACGGGACCGCCGCAATTTGGACCTGCCCCAATCGGCCAAACGTGCTGAATTATCAATCCTCCGGCACGGTCACGCCACAGTGGAACATCGGCTACCAGTATTTCGGCGGCGTAACCAAGTGGCTGAGCACCGCTTATTCTGGCGGTGTCACGGCGCACAGTCCGGTGAAACTGACTCAATCCAAGCCCTTTTGGGTGCTGGCCGCAGACGTGAATGCCAAGATAGATAAAATTTGGGGCTATGATCTCGACCCCAATTCCACCAGTAGCTACGCCATGATTCCGCCGCATCGGAATAAAGGCAACCGTCCCGACGGCGGCAACGAGGTGTTTGCGGACGGTTCCGCCCAGTGGCGGAAGTTTAATGACATGTATTACTTCACATCTTGGCTTGCCGACGGCACTAGAGCATTCTTTTTTGCCCAAGACACCTCTGACTTTGACGCAGCCTTGCTGGCCAAACTTCCCAGCATAAGTGCTTCAAATTATTAATGGCAGCGAATAGCCAACTTTTGATAGATGATGCGCCCTGTTTTTTTCGAGGAAATCGCCAGTTAAATTTATTCGCTGCATCCGCGCTGACGTTTTTCTGTTTGTTTCTGCCGACCGGCGCAAGCCACGCACAAATTATTTTAGAAGCAGAAAACGGCGCTTGTTCCGGCACCAAAATTACCACTGACGCACCGGGTTTTTCCGGCACGGGCTACGTCACCGGCTTCAAAAAAGATTCCGACGCCGTCACGTGGAATTTTCCCGCGACCAACGGCCTCTACAATCTGAGCCTCCGCTACCGCACGCCGTCCGGCGGCAAGGGTTTCAACGCCACCGTGAACGGCTCCACCGTTTCCGGCCTGTTTCCCGCGAGCAAAAACTTCGCGACTTGTTTCGTCGGTCTGGTTGAACTGACCAACGGCCTCAACTCGCTGCGCGTCGGCGGCGGCTGGGGCTATTACGACATTGACCGCGCGGAATTTTCGCCTGCGAGCGCCCTACCACCGCCGTTGCCCGTGCCGGCCGTGCCCGTCAATCCGCACGCCACGCCCGCCGCGCGCAAACTGCTGGCCGACCTCGCCGCCGACTACGGCAAGCTCACTTGGTCCGGCCAGCACATGCCCGACGAGGCGGGCAATGTGTTCAAGATCACCGGTGAGTGGCCGGTAATTTTGTCCGGCGACTTCTTGGAATACTCCCCTTCACGCGTGCAGCACGGCGCGCGACCGGGCAAATTCACCGAGGACATGATCGCCTTGCACGACGCGGGCTTCGTCATCTCCATGATGTGGCATTGGAACGCGCCGACCAATTTGCCGGACACCGTCGAGCAACCGTGGTGGAGCGGTTTTTACACCCGCGCCACGACCTTCAACGTCGCCGCCGCGCTGGCAAATACCAATTCGCCGGAATACGCGCTGCTGCTGCGCGACATGGATGTGATTGCCGCGGAGCTGAAAAAATTTTCCGACCGCGACATTCCCGTCCTGTGGCGTCCGCTGCACGAAGCCGAAGGCGGCTGGTTTTGGTGGGGCGCAAAAGGGCCGGCGGCGTTTAAGCAACTCTGGCGGCTGCTTTACCAGCGGTTCACCGAGTATCATCATTTGAACAATCTCATCTGGGTGCTGACCAATGAAAACCCCGCGTGGTATCCCGGCGACGACGTGGTGGACATCGTCGGCGTGGACGCCTACCCGGCCGATCCGCGCGATCCGCTCGTGGTCACCTGGAAAAACATGCTCGCGCGATTTGATGGGAAAAAACTCATTGCGCTCAGCGAATTCGGCGGCGTGCCCGACGTGCCGCGCATGAACCAGTTTGGCGTCCACTTCGCGTATTTCGATCCGTGGACCGGCCAACTCGGCCCGCGCGGAATGTCCACCAACGCCGTCATCCGCGTCTATCATTCCACGAATGTGCTGACACGCTCGGGCGGATCGAAGCTTTTGAAACCAAATGCGACGGACGCTAGTCAATGATTGAATCACCGGGTTTCCAGTGGCAGGAGTAACCGGACTGTTATTTTCCGCCGGTGCAGGCGGTCGCCTTCAAATCTTTCACATCTTCACCTTGGGCGATGAGCGGTCGGGCGTCGGGCTGTTTTGGAATCACCCGCACGTTGGAAAAAATTATTTCCTCGGCATGGCGCACCCAGAAGCCGTAGGCGGGCACTTGCGCGCCGTAATTCGCCGCGTCGGGATAGCCGGTGATTTTCTCCGGAATTTTTTTGCTACTCGGCTCCGCCGTTGCGCCGCCGGCGATGGACAGATTGACGTTTACAACAACGACGTCCTCGATCCGCGCGCCGGGGATGCCGCTGATGATGGAACCGCGCTTGCCGTTGTTGCTGCCGGTGAGGCCGTCAAAAATGACGCGCCGCAATTTTCCCGGAGCCGGTTTCGGGTCATCGGGCAACACGCGTCCGCGATTGCCGAGGCACAGGAAAATCGGTGATTCCGCGCGGATAATATGGATGTTGGTGGTCATGACATTTTCCAGCGTGCCGCCGTCCACGATTTCCCACGCGATACCGGCATTGGCCAGCGGGCGTTTCATCAGTCCCTTCTTCACGGCAGGGCCGCCGACTTCGCAATTGCGGACAAGCACGTTCCTGAAATCGCCCTGCGAATCGGTGCCGAATTTCAGCGCGTTGCAGGCGCTGTAAAATTTGCAGTCCTCCACCAGCACGTTTTCCATCGGCTTCAGGCTCGCGCCCTTGAAACACATGCCGTCGTCCTCGGCGATGAAAACGTCGTGGCGCACGATGACGTTGCGGCAGCCGTCGAGGTCGAGGCCGTCGTTGTTCCAGTTGCCGTAATTTTCCACCGTCACGTTTTGTGAAATCACGTTTTCGCAGTTCAAAAAATCCTCCATCCAACTGGCGGAACTGCGGAGCGTGACGCCGTCCACCACCACGTCGCGGCAGTCAATCACGCGCATCAGGAACGGCCGGCCGGGCGTGCCGTGAATCGTTTCTTTGCCGGGGAAATGCGCGCTCTCGCCGCGACCGTCAATCACGCCCGGGCCGCGAATGCCGATGCGTTCCAGTCCCTCCGCATAAATCAGCGACTGGCGGATATCCATGTTGGAGTCCATCACCGTGCGGCGTTTTGCGATGCGGTCCGGATAATCCGCGAGATTGGTGCTGCCGAGCACGCGCGCGCCGGCGAGCACTTCGAGCATCACGCCGGACTTCAAGTCGAGCGTGCCGGTCACATAATCGCCGCGCGTAAAACGCACCACGCCGCCGCCTTTGGCCGCGCACTCGGCGATGGCTTGATTGATGGCCTTGGTGTTGACGGTTGCGCCGTCGGCGACCGCGCCAAAATCCTCGACGCGGAATATTTTGTCCGGCGGCGTCCACGGTTTGAGCGTGGCGGACAAATGGTCGGCCATTTTGGAAAGGTCGGTGCGCACGGACGATTCCCATTCCGGAAAAGCGGCGGTCGCGGCGAGCGGCAGCGCCAAGCCAATGATTGAGCAGAGCAATAGGTGTTTTGGTTTCATGGTGTTTTGATTTGGTTCAATTAATTGGTTCCAAAGAAAATGATTTGCGCGCCCGGTTTGGGAAAGGTCGCTTGAATGATCGCGTGACCGGCATCGTCAAAATGAACCTCGCTGCCTTCGGTGTGCCAAACGGCGCGATTTGGTTGCGCGGCGGTGATGTATTGATGCTGTCCGTTATTGGCAAAGATGACGACGGCGCCGCGGCCGTTGTCGGCGATTTTTTCGTGGATTTCAGGATTGCCGGCCAGCGCACCTTCGACGACGGGAAACGCGCGGGCAATGTCATCGCGGACGGCGCGGTATTTTCCCAGCACCGTGCCGAAGCGGGCGCGGCCTTCCGGGGAAATCGCGGGCAGGTCGCCCCAGATGCCGTTCTGGCCGAGGATGAGCGAGCCGAGGCACAGGAGCTGGTTCTCCGACGGATCGTCCGGCAGATAGTGCGTCAGCAACAGCGTCGAGGGAATCCACCGGTCGAAAGTCAGCGGCGCGCGGCAAATCCAGGTGCGCGCCGGGCCGGGGCGGAAGAAGATGTTGGAATTTTCGCCGGGCGGAATCGGCAGATCGTAATTGCGGTAGTAAGGGCCGTTGTTCATCAGAAAATATTTTCCGGCGGCGAGGAAGGCGAGGCCGAAGCACCGTCCGTTCTCGGTCATGTCAAAATCGCAAATCGCGTCGGGCACGGCTGTGCTGACGCGTTCGGCAATGCGCGACATGGCCAGCGGCATTTGAAACGCGTAGCAATCGGCGCGTTCGGCGGCGGAATTGGCCGCCCCGCCGTGTCCGTGACCGGCGGCATCGCAACCGTGTTGCGCGACGGCGTCCCACTTGAAATAGGTGACGCCGAGTTCGCGGTTCAGGCGGATCAGTTCGTCGGCAAAATCGTTTCCGAAGCGGCTGGCCATGCAGCAGTTGACGGCCTTTTCGGTTTCCCAAACTTCCGCCGGTCGGCTGCGTTTGCCGTTCTGGCTGATGACGCAATCTAAATGATTGGTCAGCGCCGCCGAAGTCAGCGCGGCCGATGGTGGCGCGAACCAGAGGCCGAGTTTCATGCCGTATTGGTCGAGCCTAGCCTTGATGGCTTTCAAGCCGTCGGGAAACCGTTTCCGGCTCGGCTGCCAGTCGCCGGTTTTTTCATACCAGCCGGTGTCAATGACGAAGACATCAATGCCCATCTCATGCGCCGCATCAATCTCCGCGAGCATCCGCTCGTTGGAAAGCTCGCTCAAATACGGTTTGTTTTTCCAATGCTTCAGGCGCTCCTGATAATTCCAAGTGTTGTAAAAAACCTGCGGCTGGCGGCTGGCGAGGTTCAAGCTCAAATGCCGGAAAACAAAATCGCGATACGCCCGCGCGAGGTCGTCGCGGTTGCCTTTGACCACGGCCAGTTCAAACCAGATGGTGGAATACGGTTTGTCCGGCCCGATTTCCTGGCTGTCCCAGTAATTTCCTTTCACCGCACGCAGCCGAACGGAACGATCCGGGTCGAGCGCAAAAGACAGAAAGGCATCTGGTGCCGGCGAGCCGTGTTCGTAAGCGAGCAGAAGATGATGCGAGTCATTGCCGGCGATCAAAATCGGACCCATGACTGATTGCTGATCCGCAAAGTGGCGTTCGCCCAGCGCTCGCTCGACCGGCATGTAGCTGTGGAACTGGGGATTGAATTCCGAGAGCCGGAGTTCCTCGGCATCGGGAAATTTCGCCAGCGATACTGTGAGGTAATTCAACTGGTCATGGCCGTCGGGCTTGGTCAGCTTGCGCGGCGTGGCGCTGGAAATTTCATAACGAAACCGCACCACCGGATCGGCGTCGCTGGCCGTTCGGAAAATAATTTTGAGTGTCAGTCCTGAGTGCTGTTTCACCGCGCCGGTAAAAGCCTGTTCGGTGACGCCATTGGACAAAGTGACGGGTGGCAGCGATTGGAAGCGGCCGCAATCCAAAACGATGTCCTTGCCGTCAATGCACGCGACGGGTGGCGCGACCGAATAACGTGAGGCATCCGCGTTGCAGACATAATCCCAAAGCGCCTGACTGTTCGGAGCCGTTTGCACCGAGGCCGCCGGATTAGCGCGCAACCCCAGACAACTTGCGACCAAGACCGATGCGAGCAGTAAATCTTTTTTGACGCGATGGTTGTCAGTCATTTCGTTTTTCATTTTGATACTGATTTCGGAAAAAGCAAAAACCCGTTTTTTGCCTCCGGTTCGCAAAACATCGGCATGATGGAAACCTGCTGCCAGTGCGGATCGTGGTCGGGATAACACCAGACGGTTGCGAACAGTTTTCCGCTCACGTCCTCAAAATAGCTGTTGTGTCCGCCGTAGCGTAGCGCGCACTGGCGCGGGCCATACGGGCCGAACAGATTTGTCGAGATCGCCACCATACTGTCGTAACTTTGCGTGCCATCGGCGTGGACATTCCATTCGGCGGCGGTGAGAAAATATTTTCCTTGGTGCTTGAAGAGATAAACGCCTTCGTAGCCGACCGACGGAAAATTTTCCGCCGCCAACTGGCGCGGCGGCGCGAGTAGGTGCGTCATGTCCGGCGCGAGTTCGGCAATTTCGCCGCCCTGTTTGAGCAAATAAACTTTGCCGTCATCGTCTTCAAACAGGCTCGGATCAAAACCGTCGGTCAACGGATGTTCCGGCGACATTTCGCGCCACGGGCCTTCCGGCCGGTCGGCGCAGGCGAGGCCGATGCCGAAGCGGTGTTTCGCGGTCGTGTGGTTGACCGAATAGATCAGCCAAAACTTGCCTTTAAGAAAATGCAACTCCGGCGCAAAAATGCCGCGCGCCAAGCCGCGTGCGCCGAAGGTTCCGAAGTCTTGGTTCCAAGTGCCATCGCGCTCGAATGTCCAGACCCAGCCGAGTGATTGCCAATGGTGCTGGTCGGTGGACTTGAAAATCTGTATGCCCGGATTGCGCAGCCAGGCATTGGTGCCGGGCCGCAGGAACTCGTCGTCGCCGGTAGTGCCGGTGAGATAAAACGTGCCGTCCGGCCCGCGACAAACCTGCGCGTCGCGAATTTGGTTAGTGATGACTGGTGCGAGAAATTTCACCGGCTGTGGTGCGCAGAGCCACGGATCACTATGCCATTCGATGTCCAGCACGGAAGTTGTTTCGCCGGTTTGTTTGAAGTGGATTGCGTAAACATTTCGTCCAATGGTTTCCGGCCGGCGTGGGCCGGTCAGATAAGTTTCAAAATTTGTCGCGGCGGTTTTAGTTGCGACGCGCTTCAAGCCGTTGACATGGATTTCCAGCGGCCCGCTGTGGCGGATGCGGAAAAATGAATTATTGATGCCGGCCGGTTGCAAGTCGGTTTCAAAACGAATCCAAACCTCGGACGATTTTGATTGCGCGAGGCTCGCGGCGAGCTGGCGAAAATCCGCCGCCGTTTGCCAGCCGGAATCATCGTGATTCGGCCAGGTCCAGAAAGTGTCCTCGCCGCCGTCGGGCTGGGCGAGCAAGTAACGGATGCGGGACGAGTCATTCGTTTCGTGGGCAAAAATCTCTGCCGCAAACGGCACAAGCCATAAAACCGCAATGAGTGCGGTCAAAGTTGTGCGCCAAAGGGATTGCATGGGGCGAATGTAGCCGATTTCATCCCCGAACTTCACGGTAAAGCGCCTACCGGATTCACGGTATATTGATATCTTTGACCATGGGCTAGACTCCTCAAGTTATCCAAACCCGTATTCGACCAAATTATCAAAAACATGCAAAACCAGTCCATTATCAGATTCAAGTTTTTTGCGTTTCTTCTGCTCGTTGTTTGTTTGGTCAGTCTGCCGCCGGCAATCCGCGCTGCCATAACCCTAAAGACTGACGATGCCTCTGGCACGACGAGCATCACGGGCAACACAAACTGGTCTGATAGTTTGGCTCCATCCGGCACCAAGGACTATTCGACCGGAGCCCACGCGTTGCGCACGCCGGCCGGATCCAGCCCCATCTTCTTGGGCAACTCATTGTCCATCGAATCAGGTGGCACGCTTCTCGGCAAGGCGGCTACTGCTAACCGGTCGTTGACCGTCACCAATCTGAACCTCAACGGCGGCGTCTTGGAACAAGCTGGCACAAGTGACTCGATTGCCTTAACCGTCGCTGGGGGCATAAGCGTGAATGCCGACTCGAAGTTAGGCGCGCTGGCCAAAAGCACAGCCAACGTCGAGCAATTGATCCTCACCGCGCCGATCAGCGGTTCGGCGGCGTTGCAGATTCCCGACCAAACCACCAACGGCGGCACGGTGGTTTTGAGCGCGGCGAATCCCTACAGTGGCACGCTGACTGTAAACAACGCCAATGGCTGGGTGGGGAGCGCTGTGAATCGGCTGTTGCAACTTAACAACCAAAATGCCCTGAGCAATGCGACGCTGAATCTGACTTTTGCCCCGGCCAATCCGGTTTCGTTTGCCAGTGCCGCCAATACCGCACCGTTCAATTTGGGTGCATTGACTGGCAGTTCGACGCAAGCGCTGACGGATACGGCGAGTGCGGCGGTTACCTTGAGCGTTGGTGGATATAATGGCAGCGGGACGTTTGCAGGTGTCTTGACGGGCGGCGGCGCCTTGACCAAGGTGGGCGCCGGCACGCTGACCTTGAGTCAAGCCCAGACCTATACAGGCAACACCACGGTGAGCAATGGCGTGCTTAATGTCACTGGCTCGCTGGTCTCCGGCAGCGCGGTCACGGTGGATGGCGCGGCGGGCGGCACACTGGCCGGCTCGGGCATCATCAATGGGACGGTGACGCTGCAAAATGGAGGCATTATTGAACCATCCATTTCGGGCAGCGCTAACACGCTGACTTTTGCAAACTCTGCCGCGCCCACTTACAGCAGCAGCGGCAGCACATTGAAGCTTCGCGTGAGCGGCACCTCTGTGGATCAGGTCAACTTTAGTGCGGCCGCCTCGCATAGTCTCGCGAATCTGGATCTCGTTCTGGATCTCGCCGGTGCTGGCGGAGCAGTCAGCGGCGCGACCATCTACAGCGTCGCCAGCGGGGATATGTCCACCGCCGCCTTCAAGAGTGTCACGCTGATTAACAACTCCGGCAGTTTTACCGCAACCGTGCATTACAATACCACCACCATCACGGTGGATTTGGCAGTGCCGGTGGGACCGGTGAACGCGGCGCATTCGACGATCAGTCCAGCCACCGCCAGCAAGTTTGCGGACGGGGTGTCCACGCAGACGATCACTGTTCAGGCGCGCGACGCATCCAACCTCAACCGCACTACCGGTGGCGACACGGTGGTGTTCTCCGCCACGGCGGGAACTTTGAGTCCTACGACGGACAACCACGACGGAACTTACACGGCTACATGGACCGCGCCGGCAGCCATCGGCACAGGCAGCGCGACGGTGACCGCGACTTTGGTCGGCACGGCGGTCGGCACGGCGGTCGGCGCAACTAATTCTGTCATCACACTCAATACCGTCACGCTGACCTGGGCAGTGGGCAATGGCGACTGGGACATCAACACCACGGCTAACTGGGCCGAGGGCGGCGTCACTGGATTCAAGTATAAGGACGCTGAAAATGTGATTTTGGATGACACCGCCAGCGGCAGCAGTCCGATTGCGGTCAACGTGGCGCAGACGGTCACGCCCGGCAGCGTGACGGCCAACCTGACGAATACGAGTTACACCCTTTCCGGCAACGCGATTGCCGGCGGCGGTTCGTTGACCAAGAACGGCACGAACATTTTGACGCTGGTTAATAGCAACAGCTATTCCGGCGGGACGATTCTGGTGGGCGGCATTTTGAACATCACTAATGATTCCGCGCTGGGCGCTACTTCCGGCGGCATCACCTTCAGCGGCAGCAGCACGCTGCAGGCGGGAGCGAACGTGGCGTTGAGCGCGACGCGCAATGTTACACTCAACACCGGCGTGACCGGCACGCTGGATCCGCAGGCCAACCAGCTTACCGTCAATGGCAACATTTCTGGCGCAGGCACGCTGAGCAAGCCGACGGGTGCGGGCACGCTGGTTTTGGCGGGCAACAATTCCGGCTGGACCGGCAGTATAAGTCTCCCCAGCG
>Ga0007854_10000458_pt1 | contig 26385 bp, 28 predicted proteins | sample CryBogCBH12Aug08_FD_60382 | JGI IMG/M metagenome (GOLD analysis project Ga0007854, IMG submission 60382) | Freshwater microbial communities from Crystal Bog, Wisconsin, USA - CBH12Aug08 | ecosystem: Environmental > Aquatic > Freshwater > Lake | place: Crystal Bog, Wisconsin, USA | collected... | reverse complement strand
TTGGGTAGTGCTCCTAATCTCACCAACTGCGGTTCATCTGTCAGTTTTTATTCCAACGACCAAAAAGGAAGATCCAGTGGGGTGGAGTTGAGCGAAAAATGGCGCATCAGACCTGATTTAACCCTTGATGCAAATTACACTTTGACCAACACCGTGCTCACCTCCACTTGGAATGGAGTCACGACACTCACCAATACCCAATTGGTAGGCATAGCCAATCAGGCGGCTTCATTGGCTGCAACATGGTACCCAGAGCATCGAATCAGGGTGTATGGCCAAATGATTTACTTGGGACCACTTTCTTATTACCAAAGCAGCACAATGAATGCCATTCAAGGCTCCAATGTGGTCTTCAATGCAAGTTTGAGTTTCAAGGTGAGTGAAGAGACAACCGTTTTTGCAAATGCTGTGAATTTGTTCAATCGACAATATCAAGATGGAACATACACGGCGACTGCACCACAAACTCTAACTCTGGCTCCTCCAAGGTCGATTTCCTTGGGCTTAAAGCACCGTTTCTAATATGAAAAAAACAAGTCAACAAATGAGTTTGCTCTCGAAAATCGCGAAGTTCTCAAGTTTTGGGTTTGTGATTCTGGGGTTGTATGGTCTGATGGACCAGACTTTCTCCCAAGTGCTCAAAGATAGCCAACACATGCACGCAATACATGAAAAGTCCAATGGATGTGAATCTAGGGAGCTTGAATGCGCAAACGCTGCAACACCAGCTCTTTTGAGAGATGGATCACTTTTGTTGACTTGGACAGCTGGTGGAGCTGTATCGGTGGCCAAATCTAGGGATGGAGGAAGAACATTTGGAGCCAGGATTCAAATTGCCGATCATCAAAAGTTTCTAGACACCGGAGGAGATGCCAGACCTCAAATTGTCGCCGATGACTTAGGTCATGTGATGGTGGCCTATGGTTATTTCAAGGATTCGCATTGGAATGCCAAGATTAATTTTGCGGTTTCCAAGGATTTTGGAGCGCATTTTTCAGACGTTAAACCATTGATCCCAAAAGGGGAGAGTGAGCGCTTCCCTGTCTTGGCATTGGACGCTCAAAATATGGTGCATGTGGCTTGGATCGACAAACGAGTTGTGGCCCAAAAGAACAGGGCAGGTAAGCCTACTTTGGGAGCCTCTGTGGCTTATACCAATACCTCCAATTGGGGCGATAGCTTCAAAACGGAGACCATTGTCAATGCAGAGACCTGTGAATGTTGTCGCATTGGTATGGGCTTAGACTTGCAAGATCGAGCTGCATTGGCTTACCGTGCTATTTTCTCAGGTGGTGTGCGAGATCATGCATTTCAGTGGGTTGGCAATGGAGAAAAGCCAAGCTCAATCATGAGGATATCAATCGACAATTGGGTCACAGATGTTTGTCCACACCAAGGACCATCTGTCTCCTTTTCAAATTCAGGTGTAGTGCATGCAACTTGGTTCACGTTGGGAGAGAAGAGGCATGGACTTTTTTATGCTAGATCAGACAACGGTGGAATTACTTTCTCCGATCCAGTGAAGATTGGACGTGATGAATTCAATCCAAGTCGCGCATTTACCTTGGCTTCTGGGCAAAACGTGTGGTTGGTCTGGAAGGAGTTCGACGGTACACAATCCAAAGTGTTTGTGAGAAAATCCCTGGATGACGGATTGAGTTGGTCTGACTCATTTGAGGTATCTAAAACGCAAGGTTATTCAGATCATCCTTTGCTACTTCAGCGTCAAAACCAAGTCTTTTTGTCTTGGTACACGAGGGCTGATGGATATCAATTGATTGCTCTGGGAGAGTGATTTGAAAAAAATAGTAGCTTTGATCTTCTTTCAATTGATATTGAATTATTCAGCAGAGGCAATTTCACTCGATTTATATCAATTGGGCGACTGGTCACGTGTCACAGCATTAAGAGAAAATGAACCTATGATTGTTCATTTTTGGGGAGTGACGTGTGGTCCTTGTATGTCTGAGATGCCTCGTTGGGGACAATTTGCAAACGCAAATCATGCCAATGTGGTTTTCATCCAAGTCGATGATGCGCCTAAAGCGAATGTCAGAAATTTAGCAGCTCGACTGCAGATTGATAAATTTAGAAATTATTATTCAAACACTCAATTTGATGAGCGCATGCGATACGAAGTCAATCGCCAGTGGCAGGGGGAAACCCCCTACACGATTTTGATTGGGAAAAACGGAGATCAAAGCGTATTCTCTGGAACAGCCAATTTTAAGAAACTATCCCTTTGGTTGAGAAATAATCAATGATTCCCCTGAACCAGGGGTTGGAAAATTAAACATTCAAGCTGTTGTGGCTTGAGGCCTGATTCTTGAAGATTTTTACTCTTTTGGGATTCAATACAAGTAACTCACCCTCCTTGTATCTACTCTCTTGATATTCGCCTGCAGAAAGGTGAACTTCGATCACTTGTTCTGGCGTGTTGGGCTTGTCTTGGATGCTGCTGAGTTCAAGTCTTGCCGTTGGACCAACCACAATGACTTTATTGAGTTGAGCCACAATGCCATCATCTCCACTTGTGTAACGCCGAACCTCAAAATCATAAGGTCTTACAAAGGCACTCACCTCTGTACTTTCTTCAATCGAGTGGAGTGAATTGTCTACGTCGATGACTTGTTGGTTGATATTCAAATGGACATCTCCATCATGTGAATGCCCTTGAAATACATTGACATCGCCAAGAAATCCATAAACAAATGGGCTTTCAGGCTTGTCCCAAACGGCTTGAGGAGAGCCAACTTGTTCAATGACACCTTTGTTCATCACCACAATTCGATCTGCGACCTCTAGGGCTTCCTCTTGATCATGGGTTACAAAAATGGTGGTGATATTGAGTTCATTGTGTAATTCTCTAAGCCAACGACGAAGATCTTTTCGAACTTTTGCATCCAGTGCGCCAAAGGGTTCATCCAATAGGAGAACTTGAGGTTCTACAGCAAGTGCACGTGCCAATGCAATCCTTTGTCTTTGACCGCCAGACAATTGAGAAGGGTAGCGGTCCCCTAGCCAGTCAAGTTGTACCAAATTGAGCAGCTCATGGACTTTCTCTTTGATGATTTTTTCACTGGGTCGCTCAGATCGCGGTCTCACCCTTAAACCAAAAGCCACATTCTCAAACACTGTCATGTGCCTGAATAAGGCGTAATGTTGGAAAACAAAACCAACATTGCGTTTTCGTACATGGACATGAGTGGTATCTTCACCACTGAATAAAATTGATCCAGTATTGGGGAAATCCAGTCCAGCAATGATTCGAAGCAAAGTTGTCTTGCCGCAGCCTGAAGGACCGAGTAAGGCAATCAATTCGCCAGAGTGAATGTCAAGATTCACATCACTCAATGCCTTGAATTCACCATAAAACTTATTGATATTTCGGATTTCGATGCTCATTCGGATGCTTTCTTTTCGTTATTGCTTGTGTCATGACCAATGTTTTCCATGGCCAAAAACTCAGTTTCTTGATTTCGTTCTGCAAGTGACTTGATCACGAGGGTGATCAAAGCCAGTAATGCCAGTAATGAGGCTGCAGCAAAAGCTGCAGTGGACTGGTATTCGTTGTAAAGAATTTCAACGTGGAGTGGAATCGTGTTGGTCAGTCCTCTAATATGACCTGAAACAACGGATACGGCACCAAACTCACCCATGGCTCTGGCATTGCAAAGAATGACCCCGTAAACCAACCCCCATTTGATATTGGGAAGAGTAACCCTCCAAAAAGTTTGCCATCCTGTTGCGCCTAGAACCATTGCTGCTTGTTCTTCGTCGCTTCCTTGAGATTGCATCAGTGGGATCAGTTCCCGGGCAACAAAAGGAAATGTTACAAAAGTAGTGGCTAAGACAATTCCAGGTATCGCAAAAATGATCTTGATATTGTGATCGGCAAGCCAAGGTCCAATCCATCCGTTTGATCCACAGATGAGAACAAATATCAGGCCAGCTACCACAGGTGAGACAGAAAAGGGAATGTCGATCAGGGTGATCAGCAAAGACTTTCCTTTGAACTCAAACTTCGAAATTGACCAGGCCGCACAAATTCCAAAAATCAAATTCAGTGGGACAGCTATCATGGCTGCAATCAGGGTCAATCCAATGGCAGAGCGTGCATCTTCTTGAGTCAAAGCGTCCAAGTAAAAAGTCAATCCCTTTCGAAGTCCTTCTGTAAAAACCACCAATAGCGGTAACACTAAGAAAAGAAAGATGAAAGTGCAAGCGATTGCAATCAGCAACCACTTGACCCAAGTTGGATCTTGTTGCGGGCTTGTTTTGGATTCGATTTGAGAGGCTGTGATTTTCCTGCTCATCATTTAGCTCCTATCAGTCGCCTTTGCCAGGCCTGCAATAAATTGATGATCAAGAGAAGGATAAAAGATATTCCAAGCATCACAAGCGCAACCGCCGTGGCGCCAGCATAGTCGTATTGCTCGAGCTTGCCGATGATGATCAATGGGGTGATTTCAGAAACCATAGGAATATTGCCTGCAATGAAGATCACCGATCCGTATTCTCCAATTGCTCTGGCGAAAGCCATTGCAAATCCAGTTAAAAGTGCTGGCGTGATAGAAGGTAAGATAACTTTGGTGAAAACTTGAAATCTTGTTGCACCCAAGCAAGTTGCAGCCTCTTCAAGCTCTTGCTCAGTGTCTTCAAGAATCGGTTGAACGGTTCTCACAACAAAGGGCAAACCAATGAATATGAGGGCAATGACAACCCCATTTGGATTGAATGCCAATTTAATACCCAAGGGAACTAGGTATTGTCCAAGCCACCCATCAGAAGCCAAAATGGCAGTTAGTGAAATACCGGCCACAGCCGTCGGGAGTGCAAACGGTAAGTCAATGAGTGCATCCAAAAACTTTTTGCCAAAGAACTCATATCTCACAAGTACCCATGCAATCAATAGTCCAAAAAACAAATTGATCAAAGCCGCAGTCAAGGAGGCACCAAATGTCAACCGATATGAGGCCATCACGCGAGGACTTGAAATCTCCTCAATGAATTTATCCCAGCTCAAGTTTAGTGTTTTGAAAACTAATGAAGAAAGAGGAATTAAAACAATCAAGCACAAGTAAGTGATCGTGATTCCTAGGGTGATGCCAAAACCGGGTAAAACTCTGCCTTTGCTTAGGCCGAAGTATGTTTTCAAATGTGTTTTCACTCAGTTGATTCTTTCTAAATTATTTTGAGTGGAATTTTTTTCTTGAATTTGTTCACAAAGGCCATTCAAAATACCCCATCCCAGCGGCCAATGGCCGTGTCCAGACTCTACGTTGATGTGTCCAACGTTGTTGAGCCTAATCAATTCGCTTCCCCATGATCTTGCAAAAGCACTTGCCAGGCGAGATGGGCAGTAAGGGTCAGATGTGCTGGACACCAGAATGCTATGGAAGGAAAGTTTTTGGAATGGAACGGGTGTGAATGTGTGAAAGGTACTCAATCGCTCTGGATTTGCAGGAGCAACCAAAAGGGCAGCAGAGACCTTTTGAGAGGCCTCTGCGTCAAGATGAGAAACAGTTAGGCAACCTAAACTGTGTGCAACGAGCACGATTGGTCCTTGAGTTTTTTTAATCAATTGACTTAAAGAGTCAACCCATTCATCCTTTTTCGGAATTGACCAATCACGTTGCTGAACTCGAACAGCGTTTGGGAGTTTTCTCTCCCAAATGGATTGCCAATGTTCCTGGCTTGAATTGTGCAAGCCAGGAACAATCACAATACTCAAGTCACTGTTGGATGAGATCATTTCTTAAGGTAAATTTGATCAAAAGATCCACCATCTGCAAAGTGATCTTTATCTGCTTTTTCCCACCCACCAAACCCCTGCTCAATGGTGAACAAATTGATTTTTGGAAACTGTTTGGCATACTTTGAAGCAGCTTTTGCTGAAGTTGGGCGATAAAAATTCTTGCCGGCAATGTCCTGGCCTTCGTCTGAGTAGAGGTATTGCAAGTAAGCTTCAGCAACTTTTCGAGTTCCCTTTTTGTCAACATTCTTGTCAACAATGGTTACTGGAGGTTCTGCCAGAATGCTCAAAGAGGGGTAAACCACATCAAATTTCGTGGAAAACTCTTTTTCCAGTAAATACGCTTCGTTCTCCCATGAGATTAAAACATCACCTTGATTTCTTTGAGCAAAAGTGATGGTTGAGCCGCGTGCTCCAGTATCAAGAATTGGTACATTGGCATAGAGTTTTTGGATGAATTCTTTTGCTTTTGTATCGTTTCCATATTTTCGCTTTGCAAACTCCCAAGCTGCCAAATAATTCCACCTTGCGCCGCCTGATGTTTTGGGGTTTGGCGTGATCACGCTAACACCAGGTTTGATTAAGTCATCCCAATCTTTAATACCCTTGGGATTTCCCTCTCTCACAACCAAAATGATTGTTGATGTGTATGGAGAAGAGTTGTTGGGCAGACGCTTTTGCCAATCTGAGGACAAAAGACTGCTATTTTTAACTATCGCATCGATGTCTCCTGCCAGTGCCAAAGTCGCCACATCCGCGTCGAGTCCATCTATGATCGATCTTGCTTGTTTGCCTGATCCGCCATGAGACTGTTTAATCACAACGTCCTGATTGTTTTTTGCTTTCCAAAATTTAGAAAAAGCATTGTTGTATTCCACGTAAAACTCACGTGTTGGATCATATGAGACGTTAAGTAACGTAACCGGATTGCTCTGTCCATGCGAAATCAGCGCAGCCATTGAAATCCAAAGTGCAAAGAAAGACTTAATTGTTATCAGTGGCTTCATGGAATTCCTTTAATTTTCTGTTTAATAGGATTCCATTTTGAGTTTTATGGATACAAAAGGGAACAATTTTTTTATTTTTAATATATAACTAAAAGCTATTAAGGTTAATATAAATATATATTTTTAGTTTAAAAGAAGATTATTTTTTATCTTCTTATCAATAAAGTTGATCGATATCAACATCTGATTTTCATTGATGTAAATAATCAGCACACATCAATCATGAAAGAAAAAAATGAAAAACATTAAAAATTTAAAATTGAAAGCTCTACCATTGACAATTCTTTTACTGGTATCTACGACCTCTTGGGCAGAGTCAGTTAGTCAGCCTTGGCTGATTAGAGTTCGAGCAACTCAATTAAATTGGAATAATCAGCAAAACAACGGACTCTCCAGCGTAAATGTAGCTGCTACAAATGTGACTATTCCAGAATTGGATGTTACATACTTCGTCAACAAGAACATCGGTTTTGAGCTTTCGCTAACGTACCCTCAAAAAGTGGATATCAATGTCGCTGGGACTGGCGCTGGTAATGTGTATGCTCTTCCGCCTTCATTGGTTGCTCAATACCATTTCACAGATCTTGGTTCATTTAAGCCATATGTGGGTCTAGGCGGTAATTTCACTCAATTTACAAGATCTAACATTTTGAACGGGGCTGCATCCGTTGATGCTTCAAGCACTGGAGCCGTTGCGCAAATAGGTTTCGATTACATGCTTGACAAAAATTGGGGTGTTAATGTTGATGTGAAGTACTTAAAGATAAAAACTGATGTTTATGTCTCAGGAGCTGACAAAGGGCAACTAGGTCTGAATCCAAACAGCTATTCAATGGGTGTTACTTACCGCTATTGATATCAAGCAATCATTGAATTTCATATCCAAAGGATTTGATGATTGCTTTTGTTTTATCACTTTTTAAGTACTGCACAAACAATTGTGGTGTGTCGTGGTTTTTCCCTGCATTCAAAATGGTAGCGTTTTGGATGATGGGTGTATGAAAAGAGGAGGGTACTATCCAACCAGAACCACTGCTAATTTGCCCATCTTTATAGACTTGGGATAGCGCAATGAATCCCAATTCTGTATTTTCAGTCAAGATGAATTGATAGGTCTGTGAGATATTTTCACCTAAGATGATTTTAGATTCAAGACGCGACAAGAGACCTAGCTTGCTTAGAGTTTCTTGAGCCGCAAGTCCATAGGGGGCTAACTTTGGATTGGCGATTGCTATTTTTTTGAATTGATTGGTGCTCAATACTTCAGCAGAACCGTTTACATAATTGCTTTTATTGCTCCAAAGGATAAGGCGACCGATGGCATAAGTGAATGAAGCCCCTTTCTGAGCATATCCTTCCCTCTCTAAAAGCTCAGTGGTTTCGTTGTCTGCAGATAAAAGGACTTGATAAGGCGCTCCGTTTTTAATTTGAGCGTAAAAGCTTCCTGTCGAACCAAATGAAAGAACCAATTTATTTCCGGTATCTTGCTCGAAAGAATCTGCAATTTTCTGCATTGGAATCGTGAAATTTGAAGCCACTGCAACAATGGCAGTTCCTGCGTACGATCTGGAACTCATCAAAAGACAAAAAATCAGAAGAAAATTTTTCATGTCAGTCATTTGTTTATCAATGATCTATGACTGTTACAAAAAGTTAAAATTCAAGGTGGTAGCGTGCGCCGAACACATTAACTGGTCCCCTTTGTGCGTTGTAAGCAGGATTTTTGATCAATTGCCAATCTGCTGTGATCCATTGATTTTTGTTGATGTTATAACTGTAGAAGCTTTCAAGGATTTGTTCAGGAGCAGATGCGAAATTTCTAACACCATCGCCGATAAAAAACGATACGCCTCCAGCTTGAAGAAATCTCAGTCGATCAGCAGAAATCCAGTCAATCATCAAGGCTGTCCCAAAAGCGTCTTCAGCTCGACCCCATTGATCACCTTTGAAAAGCAGGCCAGTTGATAGCGAAGAGTCAACCTCTGTGTAAGCAAGGGTTTCAGTTTTTCCGTCTGATTTCATGGCTCTAAGAAATATTCCAAGGCTTGGGCTCAAGGATTGTTCAATGTTGATGCCAACACCGAATTTATCCTTGTTAGACTGTCTAACTGCAATCAATGCATCTGGACCTGTCTGAATGGGGTAGTTGTGACTTATCAGGTAAGCTGTTGCATCGTTGAAGCTAGACATTTCTGATCTGTCGTGATACAAGAGAACCCTTATCGTTCCTTCCGCGTTGAAGACTTTGTAAGAATGTTCGATTTCAAATTGATCGCCAAAGTGTTGGGATAAATTTAAATCCAGCGCTTGTGCATTAGGTGTAAGGGGTGTTGACATACGGCCTATTCGATACACCCAGTCACCAGAGTACCACTCTGCTGCAAATCCCCATCCATATCCTCGTGAGTCAGCTGCGTAGTCGTATGCAGCGTAGGTCCAATTTCCCCAATTTTGAAACTGACGTCTGGGGTCTTTTGCGTACGAATTTCCGTCGAAGACATCAAGTGTAGAAAAGTTACCAATTGTCAAAACGGTTCGATTTTTATCAACAAGACCAGCCAATTGATTGAAGTCGCTTTCAATGAACTCTTTGTCGCCTCCATGTCCCCAAGTTTGTCTTAAAAATAGTCGTTGCCGATAAAAAACTGGTTTCACACCAGCGGCTCTTGTGATCTCTCCATTGGTAAACCCACCTAAACCCACCAAGTTGCCAGAAAATGGTACACCAGTTACCATTTCAGGATCAAAATACATCTCTCCATTTGTCCAGGGTCTAAACCCCCAATGCGCCGTTGCACTGGTTGTGTACATTGAGTCCTGCTCAGATGTCAGGCTATTTGGACCGTTGGGAATTGAAGAGTTGAAGGAAGGGTGCACTTGGCGATTCAAGGTTACTTGATATTTTGCGCTGGTCTCCTCTGCATCGTCATTGATCCCTTGTGCCTTTGATGAAAGGCTTGCCGTGCCAAAGACGACTAGAGCGAATGACGTTAGTGTCCAGTGAAATTTCATGACTTAGTTTATTTTTATTGAAATAGGAGTGGCTTTTTTGCCATTTGTAATAAGAGCTGAATATTTCACAATGTCAGTCCACTTATTACCATTTTAGTCGATTGTGAAATGCAATCTCGCTATTCAGACAATAAGATATGAGTGCAAAACTACTTCGAACGAAATCATGTGAGCATCCATAAATCAGATTGCTTAATCTTTTCAGCTAAGATGCAAGATCAATGAAGTTGGCTTGACAATCGATCCATCAAGAATTGATGTTAAGTATCCATAAACTATATGTCTGAAGAAACCCTGTCACCTAAATCAATCATACTTTGCACGCTCAATGCAAAGTTCATTCATGCTTCGTTGGGATTGAGATATTTACTGGCCAATATGGCCAAGCATGGCAGTGATGAATTGGCAAAGCGTACAAAACTGCTCGAATACACCATTAATCGAAAAATTGACGAAATTTCAAATGATCTCCTATCCAATTTAAAGTCAGAATCAAGCGGAGGTGTTGAGATCATCGGTTTTGGTGTTTACATATGGAACGTAAGGGAGACGACCGAACTCATTCGGTTGATAAAAACAAAAAGTCCAAAAACCATTGTTGTTCTTGGTGGTCCCGAAGTCAGTCATGAAGTTGAATCGCAGGAGATCGTTCGAATATCTGACTATGTCATAAAGGGTTGGGGTGATGTCAGTTTTCCTAAGTTATGCCATGATTTGACTCATGGGCCTAAACCCATTATGAAAATTATTCAAGGGGTTCAGCCTGAGCTCAAAGAAATTGAGATGCCATATAAAGAATTCAGCGATCAAGATTTAGCCCATCGTGTGCTCTACGTTGAGGCCTCTAGAGGATGCCCCTTTAAGTGTGAATTTTGTTTAAGTTCATTGGATAAAACAGCTTGGACTTTTGACTCTTTGCGCTTTCTTGATGAACTCAATCAGCTCTACGAAAGGGGAGCTCGAAATTTCAAGTTTGTAGATCGAACTTTTAATTTGAAAATTGAAGCATCAATTCAAATTTTGCAATTTTTTCTTGATCGAATCCATCAAAATGACTGCGAGGGTTTATTGATTCATTTTGAAGTGATACCTGATAACCTACCTGATAAGTTAAAGGCAGTGATAGCAGAGTTTCCAAAAGGGGTACTTCAATTTGAGATTGGTATTCAATCTTTTAATGAAAAAGTACAAGAGCTCATTTCGCGCCGGCAAGACAACGATAAAACAGAGGCAAATTTACGCTGGTTACTTGCTCACTCCAATGCACATTTACATACTGACCTCATTTTTGGTTTGCCAGGTGAAAATATTGAAAGTTTTGCCAAGGGGTTTGATCGATTGCTTGCAATTGGTCCACAAGAAATTCAACTGGGTGTTCTAAAGCGCTTGAGAGGGACGCCTATATCTCGTCATGAACAAAATTTCTCAATGGTTTTTGATGCTCAATCACCCTACATGGTAAAAGAGACAAAAGACTTAGATTCATCAACGATCGTAGCCTTTGTCAAACTGGCAAAGTATTGGGATTTGATTGCAAATTCTGGTCGATTCAAGTCTGCTCTTTCGTTGATTCTTGATTCAAACCACATCAAGCGTTCAGCGTTTTGGTCATTTTATGATTTGTCTGATTTTCTTTGGAGAAAAACAGGCAGAACTTTTGGGCTGACGCCGGAAAATTTAGTTGATTTGATTTTTGATTTTTTAACAATCAACAAATCAATGGATGCTGAAAAAGTCAGGCAAATATTGCTTGCAGATTATCTTGAAAGTGGTGCACGCTTGCGCCCAATTTGTCTCGCTCAAGAAGATCTTCCTCTGAGCGGTGATAGGCTTTCAGCCAAAGAAGGCAGAAAGTTGAAAACAAGCAGTTTAAAAGCCAGGCAAGACCGCCATGGTTGATCGTTACTTAAAGGATTTATCTGGTAAAAATAGAAACTTATTTTTACTTTATCCCTCAAAATTAATTTTTCTTCATCGGATTTTGGCAGTCACCTTTGCCTAATTTTTTGAAGCATGAGCACCCCACGCTGTAGGATTTCATTGTCCCTTTGATAATGCCTGGGATACTGGCAAATCTTGAGTTCTCTGGTGGTACAAACAATTTAGGCATAAACCCTTTCGACACATGACTGCCATCTGTCAACTCGACCTGAGCTCCGGAGCATTGAATTGGGCCGTTCAATTGATTGCGAATTTCAAATAGCAAAGTCTTTTCATTGTCTTTGGCCCAACCAGCGTTGAAATTCACCAATTTGAGCTCATTGTTTGAAAGCGGGACGTCTTCAAACTCACTTTTGGATGAAAAAGGATTCCAAGCCTGAGCAAAGACCAGTGTTAAAAAGAAGGAAAAAAAGTGATGGTTTTTTTCATGGAGAAAGTTTGAATTTGGTAAGTCATCAAACCATGTTTGCGCAATTCGGGTTATTTTCTTTCATTTGACTTGTTATCTTCACTCGCATTTGGTTTGGTGTGAAGGACAATTTTTCGCAACAAATTAACCAATTGTTGTTGTTCATCAATTTCCAAAGGGTCAAGAATATCTTTTTGTAGATCTTCTACTATCGGGTGAACTTGCGTAAGAACGGCGTAGCCCTTGGCCGTTAGAGAGAGTTCCCTGGCTCTTCTGTCTTGTTCGCTAACTACCCTTCTAATCCAACCTTTTTTTTCTAGTCGGTCAATGACTCCTCCTATGGTGGCCCTGTCATATCCAATGTTTTCAGCAACAAATGCTTGATCTGTACCAGGGTATTTATAGATGGATCCCAGTGCAGCGAATTGAACTGGGGTCAAGTCAAAACCTTCCTTTTGAGTTCGCTCAACAAAGACGTGAGTGGATTGCTGGTGCAGGCGTCGTATCAGATGCCCTGCCATATCGAGTACTGACATAGCGTTTTCCCTAGGTTGGACAATTTGCGATTCAAAAGGACACAAATAATTTCCTTAATGATACAAGATAACTTGACAGTAAATAATAAGTACAGTTATTATTTGTCAAGTTTCAAAAAAATCGTTCTGTTTATAGATAGGAGATCATCAATGCAATACTACAAAAATGGATTCAGAGGGGGAAATCCCGACCTCAAGCAAGCCGCTGCAAATAGACGCAACAGAGGGGCAAACGAGCCTTTGCCAGAAAAAGTTGATGTATTGATTTCGGGTACTGGTCCTGCAGGATTGTGTCTAGCTGCCCAATTGGCTCAATTCCCTGAAATTGACACAATGATCATCGAAAAAATGCCCCACAACATCATCAAAGGCAAAGCCGATGGAATCAATACTCGGACCATGGAGATGTTTCAGGCTTTTGGATTTGCCGATAAGGTCAAGCGTGAGGCTTATTGGGTCAACCAAACTGCTTTTTGGATGCCTGACCCTCAAAATGCGGAGCACATCAAAAGAGTGGGTCGCGTTCAAGACGTAGCAGACGACAGCTCTGAGATGCCCCATATTTTGATCAATCAGGCCAGACTTCATGAACTTTTCATTGAGATCATGAAAAACTCACCCTCCAGGAGCGAACCCGACTATGGGTGGGAGGTAGTGGGTCTGGATATTGATCCAACTGCAACAGAGTATCCCGTTACTGTGACTTTGAAAGATTCAACGGGAATCAATTGGGGGGGCACAAAGACTGTAAAAGCCAATTACGTTGTCGGATGCGATGGAGCCCACTCTGCTGTTCGAAAGGCCATTGGGGGCCAACTCAAAGGAGATGCCGCCAATCAAGCCTGGGGCGTGATGGACATTTTGGCCAACACTGATTTTCCCGATGTCAGGCAAAAGTGTTTGATATCTTCTGCCAATGAGGGCAACATTCTTATTTTACCCAGAGAGGGCGGATACATCTTTCGCATGTATGTTGAATTAGATAAATTGCGACCCGATGAGCGAGCATCTCAAAAAAATCTAACCCAAGTGGACATGATTGCTGCAGCCAATCGCATCATCAAGCCGTACTCTATTGATGTAAAGGAAGTGGTCTGGTGGTCAATTTATGACATTGGTCACAGTATCACCGATCGATTTGATGATGTGCCTGAGGGAATGGATCGAAATCCTCGGGTGTTTACAGCAGGAGATGCCTGCCACACGCATTCACCCAAAGCAGGTCAAGGGATGAATGTATCAATGCAAGATACGTTTAATCTGGGCTGGAAGCTTGTTCATGTACTTCAAGGTCGAGCAGATCCGCGCTTATTGCGCAGTTACTCTCAAGAAAGACTCACTGAGGCAAAACGATTGGTAGAGACCGATCACAAGTGGTCGCGTGTGATGTCGGCACCGACAACTCAAGCAGAGAGAGAAGGTAAGGAGGAGCCCAGGATCATTCGACAGTTCAAGGAAAATCTAGAATTTACAGGTGGAACTGCAGTCAAGTACGATACTTCAACTCTTTTTGCTCTGGGCAAATATCAAGAACTGGCCAAAGGAGAGGAGATTGGTCGACGCTTCCATTCTGCTCCAGTTGTAAGGCTTGCAGATGCAAAGCAAATGCAACTTGGTCATGTTGCAGAGGCAGATGCAAGGTGGAGAATTTATGCTTTTGCCGGGAAGAATGACACTACTCAACCGGGTTCTGCCATTCACAAACTAGCTGATTGGTTGGAAAAAGATCCCTCATCTCCCGTTGTCAAGCACAGGCTCGAAGGTGATGACATTGATGCGCTCATTGACTTTAGAGCCGTTTTCCAACAAACCTTTGATCAACTCGATTATGGTCAAGTGCCGTCTTTGCTCAAGCCCAAGACTGGAAAGTTAGGGCTTCAAGACTTTGAAAAAGTGTTCTGCGTTGATCACAAAGGTTTGGGTGATATCTATGAAATGCGTGGAATCGATAGAGATAACGGATGTTTAATCATTGTGCGTCCCGATCAATATGTTGCAAACGTATTGCCCTTGGATGGATTTGCGGAACTTAGTGGTTATTTTGGCGCTATATTCCGTTAATTTTTTTTCAAATCGGAGTTTGAATCTCATTGGTAGAAGTCAAGTGATACGGTTCACAGACTTTTACCATTTCGATTCAAAATTGGATTGCTGATATAAGAATACGAGCCCTCTAAATTTTCATGACTACTGATTGATTTCACTGAGGTGAAGTCTTTTGAAACGAATCCCAAGCACTTTCCGCTTCACTGGCATACATCAATGCCGGACCGCCACCCATGTAGACGCAGACCGCGAGCATTTCTTCAAATTCTTCTCGACTACAGTTTAGCCTTTGAAGTGCTTTGACATGAAAACCTATGCAACTAGAGCAATGTTGCGTAATTCCGATTGCCAAGGCCATGAGTTCTTTGTGTTTTTCGCTGATCGAGCCACTGGACATGGCTGCTTTTGCCAATTGACCAAACCCCTGCATGGCTTGAGCTTGTGATTTTTAAGGGTTGCCATTGATTGCCCAATGTTTTTAATCAAGGTTGGGTGATCAAAGTTTGACATGATGAACTCCTATTAAAGTGTATTCAATGGAATTTTGAGGTATGAGATGCCGTTGCCCTCGGGGGGAGGAAGTTCTCCTGCACGGATATTGATTTGTACTGCGGGCAAAATTAGAACTGGCATGTCTAAGGTTCCATCTCTTGCTTTTCGCAAATCGATGAATTGGTGTTCTGAGATGCCGGTTCGCACGTGAATATTTTTAGCTCTTTGCTCTGCAACGGTTGTCTCAAACCTAACTTCGCGACCATTGGGAGGGTAGTCATGACACATGAAAAGCCGTGTTTCTAGAGGTAAATTCAAAATAACTTGTATGGACGAATAAAGTTTTTGTGCATTGCCTCCGGGGAAATCGCATCGTGCTGTTCCTACATCAGGCATGAATAAAGTATCCCCAACAAATACCGTGTCACCAAACTGGTATGCCACACAGGCTGGCGTGTGTCCTGGGACAAATAAGACTTTTGCAGTTAAGTTACCGACTTGAATCAACTCATCACTTGACAGCAGGCGGTCAAATTGCGATCCATCCTCTCTAAAGGAAGACTCAAGGTTAAAGATGCCTTTGAATACTTTTTGAACCTCGGTGATTTGCTCACCGATAGCGATCTTTCCACCCACTTTATGTTTGAGGTAGGAGGCTGCGCTGACGTGATCTGCATGCGCATGAGTCTCTAGTATCCACTTTACTTGAAGTTGTTTTTCTCTTAGGTAATCAATGACTTGGTCAGCCGTGGTTGTCGTGCTTCTTCCTGATTTGGGGTCATAGTCCAAAACTGAGTCAATGATGGCGCATTCACTTGAGCCTTCTCCATGGACGATGTAGGTGACGGTCCATGTTTGGGGGTCAAAAATCGGGTGAACAAAAGGGGTTTTATTTGAAATTTTCATGATTTTTAAGTTTATTTTTTAATATAATATCATTTTATATAATAAAAGTAAATATAATATAGAAAATTAAAAAAAGGAATTTAATGAAGTCTGTTTCGTTACAACTTACTCAAATGCAGCGCTCAGCAGAGGAGGCTTGCAAACTCATGAAAGTTCTATCCAATCAGGATAGGCTGATGATTCTTTGCCAGCTCTCTAAAGGAAAAATGTGTGTGAGCGAGATTGAGTCCAACTTGGGTATTATGCAGCCCACGCTTTCACAACAATTAACGGTGCTCAGGGAGGAAGATTTGGTGCATACAAGACGAGAGGGAAAGAATATTTATTACCAAGTCAAGAGTTTAAAAGCACTGGCAGTCATTGAAGTTTTGTACGAGCAATATTGCAAACAGTAAGGAAAAAAATGGTCATCGATTGGAATCACTTTACCCCCTGGTCATCTCTTTTGGGTGGTCTTATTTTGGGATTGTCTTCTTCTGCTTTTATATTGCTTAATGGGCGAATTTTAGGCATCAGCGGCATCATCGGAGGTTTGTTGACTTCTTTTAAAGGAGATGTGGGGTGGCGCATTTCTTTTTTACTTGGATTGTTTGCAGCACCGTGGGTGGGTTATCTCTTAATGCCTGAGAGTTTGCTTCAAATTCCTCGGATTGAGAGCGGTATGACTGCCATCGCGATTGCAGGTTTGTTGGTTGGTTTCGGAACCCGTTATGGTTCAGGCTGCACCAGTGGCCATGGTGTTTGTGGTCTATCAAGATTGTCAATTCGATCTATGGTAGCAACAGTCACCTTTATGCTTGTAGGATTTTTAATAGTTTTTGTTTTTAAGCATTTACTTTGAAAGAAGAGAGATGACACACCGCTTCATTGAATTTTTTGTTGGTCTTTTGTTTGGATTAGGACTCCTTTTATCGGGGATGACCGATCCAGGAAAAGTCATTGGTTTCCTTGATATTTTTGGAAATTGGGATCCATCCTTGGCGTTTGTGATGGGTGGAGCAATTGCTATTGGATTTTTTGCCTTCTCATTGGCCAAGAAAAAAACAAGTACTTTTCTGGGAGGGCCAGTGCATTTGCCTAAGTTCAATCAAATCGACATGCCATTAATGTTGGGAGCCATTCTATTTGGAGCAGGTTGGGGTTTGGCTGGATTTTGCCCTGGTCCAGCCCTAGTCTCGATGGCTTCAGGGCAGGTTAAGGCTGCTGCTTTTGTTTTTTTTATGATCCTTGGAATGGCGGTTTTTGAGCTCTTTGACAAAATGTTCAAAACAAAGCTAACCGACTCATGAAACGATCCATTCACTTCCATCTAAAAGCAGGATATTCATCATGACCTTGGTCATGTTTCTAGGTATTTTGATTGGAGTAGTGATGGGCCTGACAGGTGCAGGCGGTGGTATTTTGGCCGTCCCTGTGCTCGTTGCAGGTCTACATTTGTCGATGCAGCAAGCAGCACCGATTGCGCTCTTTGCAGTGGCCGCAGGTGCTGCAGTTGGCGCAGTTGATGGATTTAGGCGTGGACTGGTGCGCTATAAGGCAGCAGCATTGATGGCCGTATGTGGTGTGCCAATGACCCGAATAGGTCAAACTTTGGCTCATGAATTGGCGCAATATGTTTTATTGGGTTCATTCTCCATCTTGATGATGTTGGTATCGTGGAGATTTTTTAAACAGTCTTTGCAAAAAACCGATGATTCCGCTGATGATTTTCTCAGATATGCATATATCAACGACAACACAGGCAAGTTCATTTGGACACCTCTGACTGTGATTGTCATTTCCATGATTGGACTTCTTACTGGCACCATGACGGGATTGCTTGGTGTAGGCGGGGGTTTTTTAATTGTGCCATTGATGAAGCGATTCACACATTTGTCTTTACCTGGAATTGTTGCAACCTCCCTGTTTGTGATAACTCTGGTAGGCTCAGGTGGTGTGATCAATTTTCTTTTGGCTGGCGTTGAATTGCCCTTGATTGAAACCTCTGGCTTTGTCATGTCAATGATCAGTGGTATGCTCATGGGGCGATTGATATCTAGAAAACTTCAATCATGGCAAGTGCAGCGTGGTTTTGCTTTGTTGTTGAGTTTCGTATCTTTTTACATGTTCTACAAAGCTGTTATGAATTATTGAACTTAGTAAATGCAGCTTGATACGAATATATTTTTAACTCAACCCTATTTTATTAACTCAAACGGATCAACGAAATGAACGACCTATTCAAAGAAAAAGCACAAAATTGGGATGCAAACGAAAGCAGAAAGCAAATGTCCCAGGGCATTGGGGCTTGCATACTTGAAAATGTTCAATTCAATCCTCAAATGCAAGTCATGGATTTTGGTGCTGGCACTGGCTTGATAGCCTCACAAGTTGCGCCACTTGTGAGCAAAATAACTGCAGTTGATGTATCCGAATCTATGCTTGAAAAATTGGTCTCTAAAATTGAACTCAAAGAAAAAGTTGAAATCCTTTGCCAAGACCTTACACTCAATCCCAATGGCAAGCAGTACGATTTGATCATGAGTGCAATGGCCATGCATCACGTTGAGGACACAGAAAATTTGGTCATTACGTTTGCAAATCATCTCAAATCTGGGGGCAAAGTGGCTCTAGCAGATTTGGATACCGAAGACGGAAAATTCCACACGCCTCCTAGTGAAGGTGTATTCCACCACGGATTTGATCGCATTGTGTTGGGGGAACTTTTCTTAAAACATGGATTCAAGAATGTTCAATTTGAAACTGCTTACACGGCAAAAAGAGAAAATGGAGACTACCCAATCTTTCTTTTGTTAGCTGAAAAGTCTTGATGTATTTTCTCGGGAATATTGATAATTCAGTTTAATTTTCTCTAAATTAAATCTCTTACTTTTTCATGTAAAGATGACTTGATAAAATTTTTCAAAAGTTTTCTATATGTGGACTTTTGTTAAATCATGCTCAAAGTTTTAGATCATGAATTGATTAAACAACCTCATCTAAAACTGCATTATCTTCATTGATTTGCCTGAGTTCAGATTGTCTGTTGATCTCAGGGCAGTACTTTAAAAAATTGTTTTTATGTCTTCTGTAGTAAAGAAGACCTTGATTGATATTGCCAATGCTTGCGCCGCGCTTGAGCATTTCATCCCATAAGTTCCAGTCTTCTTGTGGATGCAAGGTGTTGCTTTGCTTATAGCCAACAGCTTGTCCTAATTTGGTTTTATAAAGCATTGAGCCGTGATGTTTGTTTGTTCGGTTCCAATAGAAGTCACCTTGAAAAGGCGATGTTTTATCTGGAACGCGCTCATTGATCTCATTTTTTAACTCACCTGTTACGATGATGTCATAGGTGACAATGTCAGTTTTGAAATTTGATAGAAGTTCAACTGCATCAGACCGAATCCAATTATCAGCTCCTAGAAACATCACGTAATCTGTTTCTACACGCATGAGCATGTCTTGAAAGTTTTTTACAGTACCTAGATTTTGATTTCTAAATACGTATTCGATATCAGGATACAAGCTGGGTAAATGTTGACAATCGTTGGCCCCGTCGTCAACAAAAAAAATTTTGGCTGGAAGCTTTGTTTGGGATAGTACCGACTCAATGCAGTGAGCTGCCAAGTGCCCGTATTGATAAGATGCAATAACAATGGTAATCATGGAATCATTGGAACACATGATTGAAAAATTCTAATATCATTGAGTTGATGACCTTCATTAATTCATGTTATTAAGTTTTTAGATATTTCAAATGCCCTGGTCGTCTTAGTTCAATTGAGTACTTTGAGGTTCAAGTAATCTTAGGTTGCAGTGTTTTGCTATACAGTGAAGCGCCGTAAAGGTCTTTGAGCGTTACAGTTAAGGCATGGGATTTGGCATCAATGTCGACTTGTCCAAAAAACTGCATTCCGCTTGATGGAGCAGCGTTTTGTTCGTTTGGTGCTTTTTGATAAATCACTTGCAAACCAAATGTGCTGTCTGTTAAATTTGGGCCAAAAGCGCCAGCATTCAATGGTCCGGATACAAATTCCCAAAAAGGGTTGAAATCGTTGAACTTAGCTTTATTGGGGTCATAGAAATGAGCTGCAGTGTAATGAACATCTGCCGTCAACCAAACGATGTTGTGAATGTTGGCCTTTTTGATTTCACGCAATAACCTAGCGATTTCAATCTCGCGTCCTTTGGGCGCACCTTGATCACCATTGGCGATCGCTTCCCATTTATCCAAGCCATCTTGAGTTTTGCCATCCGGCACTTGAAGGCCAATTGGCATGTCTGCAGCGATAACTTTCCATGTGGCCTTTGACTTTTTAAGCCCATTGAGAAGCCATGCAATTTGGGGGCGTCCAATAAACGCAGAGTCTTGATTTTCAGTCTCTTGAAGATTAGCACTATTGGGACCACGGTAACTTCGCATGTCAATGACGAACATATCCATCAATGGCCCGTATGGAATGTGTCGATAAACTCTTTCAGCCTCAACACCACCAAATTCGCGCATGGGTGCGAACTCATGGAATGCCTTTGTTGCTCTTGCAACCATCAAGGGAATATTTTTTTCCGTATAGCGTTTGTCATCAGAAACATCTTTTGAGTCAGAATAATTATTCATAACCTCATGGTCATCCCATTGCCAAATTTGAGGAATTTCTGAAGCCATTCGGCGTAAATTTGAATCCATTAAGTTGTAACGATAACGTCCTCGAAACTCATTTAAATTTTCTGCAACCTTGCTGACCTCTTCAGTCACCAAGTTGCGCCAAATGCTACCGTCACTCAAGGGAACTTCAGCGTTGATTGGACCGTCAGCGTAGATATTGTCACCACTGTGTAAGAAAAAATCTGGGTTGACCTTTCGTATTTCTTCATAGATTTTCATTCCACCCCAAGACTCATTGATTCCATAGCCTTGTCCTGCAGTATCGCCACTCCAAGCAAACCTAACATTACGGGTTGATTTGTGAAACGAAGATTCAGGAAGTCTCAGATGGCCTGTCATGGCTTCTGAAAAAACTCTCTCATTGTTCAAAGATTGCAATTTGACGCGATAAAAAATCTCTTCACCCGGGGGTAGTTGAGATAAGTCAATTCGACCTGTATGGTCAGTATTTTCAAGTAAGAAATTTCCGCGAACTAGATTTGATTTTTCAAAGCTTGGAGTTGTTGACCATTCAACCCACATCCTTGAGTCTCGATCGCTGCGAGCCCAAATAATCGCAGAATTTGAGGTTGGATCTCCACTTTGAATACCACTTGGGAATTGAGGCCGCATTTTTTCCCGAGTGATGATTCCTGGGGATTGAGCCATACCAACATTAGACAAGACCAAGCCTTGTGATACCAACAAAGCAGTGTTTCTTATAAAGTGTCTACGTTTCATTTTGAGCTTAAAAATTAAAACTTTAAACCCTTATTTGAATATCTAATAGTGTCAGTGAAATGACAATTTTCTTCTATTGAATTTCGTTATGTTTTTTTAAATGGCAGTAAGAAGTTCTGAAAAACGTTAATCAAATGATCTAAGGTACGATTTTCTCTAGACCTTAATGGCGCTTCATTTTTTTATGAATGGTTTGTAAGTCGGTGTCAGTTTTCAATTGAAAATTTTTCTAATCCATTAACTGTCCAATGTAATCCAGTACTTTCATCCACCTTAAACCAGTGTGATGCTTCTGAATCAGAAGGTTCTGATGCAATTGTATTGATTGGGTTTGAGTTTGGGGTTTGTGATCTGGTATGTGGTGAGCCGAAGTACATGCTTGGGGACTGATTGTCACTAGAGTATCTAAAAGCCCAAATTTCTTTTCCATTGGTTAATGCGCATGAAACTCGCAGTGGTTCAGTCGCATCGTTTTTTTTCATGACGTCCAAAATAATACGAAATGTATCATTCATAACTTTTATTGGATCAGAAGTTAAGCCCTTGCTGAGCGCTGTTAGAAATAGTGCCTCGCTATCGGTGCTGCCCTCTCTATACGGGTAGTGGGTATGATCAATCAAGTCTTCGATGTCTTTTCGACAGCTGTGCCAATTGCCAATTTTTCCGTTGTGCATGAAAGTCCAATTTTCCCAAACAAATGGGTGACAATTGCTCCTTGATACCGATGTGCCAGTGGATGCTCTAACATGAGCAAAGAAAAGTTTTGTTTGAATGTGCGCTGCGATTGATCTAAGATTGCTGTCGTTCCATGCTGGGAGAATATCTTTGAATATCCCCGGAGTTTTCTTTTGCGAGTACCAAGCAACTCCAAAGCCATCACCGTTTGTGGTCCACGTTGATTGAGTAGCCGATAAACTTTGTTTAACAATGGAGTGTTCTTGATGAAAAAATTAAATCCTCAAGAAAAATCTCATTTCCAGCATACGCTACCCATCTACACATTGAATTTCCTTTATGACTACACGCTGTTGAAGTTTATAGCATTGGTCGACATCTCGAATATTGAGTCTAAATTGCTATGATTAGAAGTTGATTTGATGTAATAAAATTGTATTATTAATTTAAATTTCTTAACGTGGAGTTATCTAATAGCTAAAAAACTCAATTCAATGTTAACCTCTTTATACGGTGTATTTGGCGTGAGTTTAGAGCCAGCTTAAGTTTGTTGGACTTTTATATTTTTTTTTAATCAATGATTTATTTTTGGGGTTCAGATGTTTGCTAAATTTTTCATAGGCATTTCATGTTTCGCATTAATTTTAACGAGTGCCTTGAGTGAGACCGCGCAAAAGCCAGTCAAATTAATTGTGACCTTCACGCCTGGCGGGCCAGTGGATTTTGTTGCTCGAACCATTGCTGAGCCGCTAGCAAAAGAGCTTGGGCGAACTGTATTGGTTGAAAACAAGCCAGGTGCCAACGGTGCAATAGGTGCGAATGAGATCATGCGTAGCGAGGCCGATGGAACCATGATTTGGCTGACCAGTGTTGGTGCGGCTGCCATCAATGCTGCTTTGTATGAAAAAATATCATACGACATGAAAAAAGATTTTTCTCCAGTCTCATTGGTCGTTAACAACGTTGAAATTTTTGTCGTAAATCCTAAAAATCCGTCGAATGATGCTTCCGACTTCATTGGCAAGGCAAAGGCACAGTCGCAACCTACACCAATTGGCTCTTCGGGTACTGGCAGTATTCCCCATTTGGCTTTGGTACAACTCCAAGACTCTACAAAAGTTGACTTCATTCATATTCCATACAATGGAATGGCACCAGCCATTACCGATTTGATGGGGGGGCAGGTGCAAGGAGCTTTTTGTGACGTTCCTGCAGTCATGAATTACATCAAAAGTGGAGCCTTAAAGCCTCTTGCGATCGCCTCTAAGACCCGCCATCCAGGGCTTCCAGATGTCAAAACATTCGAAGAAGAGGGTATCAAGGCAGTTGATACCAACAACTGGTATGCATTATTTGTATCGTCAAAGACGCCTAAGCCCATTGTCATCAACCTAAACAAAGCCGTCAAAGCTGTGCTCAGTCAGCCTGCTGTAACTGCCAAGTTGTTGGCTTCTGGCGCTGAGCCCAAATGGTCTTCACCCGAGGATCTTGCAAATATCTTGAATACCGACACGGAAAAATGGTCTACCTTGATCAAATCCAAGAGCATCAAAGCAAACTGATTACCATCAACCTTCGTTCCAAATAAACTTAGGTGTATCCAAAATTTCCATTGAGATCAAAAACTCAATTTATGAACTTTAATCGGTAATTGTTGATGTTGACGAGTTTTGAAAAAATTTTTGATTTTTCGGATTTTTTGTAGTAATTCTACATATTGACAGAAATGGATGCAGGTCTTGAATATTGCCATTTACTGGTTTAGAAATGATTTGCGTTTGCTTGATAACCAAGCATTTTCAAAGGCTGCTCAATCCACTGATTTTTTGTTGCCAATTTACATTCATGATGAAAGAACGAATTCAAGTACCAAGTGGAATTTTTTAAGGGTTGGCGAAAGAAGAAAAGATTTCTTGAACGCTTCACTTAACGATTTAAGAAGTCAACTTCGAGAACTAGGATCTGATTTGATAGAGCTAGTTGGTGACTCAAAAGTTTTGTTTGAAGAGATACGCAAAGTAAATAGTATTGAGCAAATTTTTTGCGAGAAAATTCAAGCTCCAGAAGAGCTTGAACAAATCAAAGAATTGATGGATCTCGGGTTTCATGTCAAATCGATTTGGCAATCCAGCATGCTTGATCCCAAGTCACTCCCATTTGATCTTGCTCAAATGCCCAACATTTTTACTCAATTTCGACAGTTGATTGAAAAAAATCAGCTGAGGTTTACCAAGCCTTTTGAAGCAACGCGTGATATCCCACCTGTTCCGAAGTTGTGCATAACCTTTGATTCAAAGTCACAAAGCGATTCATCAAAACTTGATATGCTCTTCAAAGGTGGTGAGAGGAGGGCGTTGGCACATGTCAAGCAGTATTTCGATAGGCAGCTCGTAGATTCCTACAAGGAAACACGAAATCAATTGATTGGTTTGGACTATTCAACTAAATTCTCACCTTGGCTTGCTCTTGGATGCATTTCACCAAGATCGGTTGCAATCCAACTTCAAGAATATGAAGACGAGTTTGGTGAAAATGATGGTACCTATTGGCTTTGGTTTGAACTGCTTTGGCGAGATTATTTTCGATTTCTCTTCTTTAAGTTTGGCAAACGACTTTTTCATGCCAAGGGTTTGGCTGATCAAAAGCCTCCCCCGTTCGATGAATTGAAATTTCGTAAATGGACAACTGGTACTACAGGGTCTTCGTTGATTGATGCTGGAATGAGGGAGTTAGGAGAAACTGGTTTTCTATCAAATAGAATGCGCCAAATTGTTTCAAGTTTTTGGATTTATGAAATGAATGGAGACTGGCAAGCTGGTGCCGCATGGTTTGAGTCCCAGCTCATTGATTTCGATGTGTACAGCAATCAAGGCAATTGGCTATACATTTCGGGCAGAGGAACCGATCCAAGAGGGGGTAGAGCGTTTAATTTGATAAAACAAGCCAATGAATACGATCCAGAGGGCATTTATCAAAGAATGTGGCTCAAGAATCAGTATTAATATTTGAATAAAATTTTTTCAAACCAATAAGCTGCAGTCTAGACAAGTCATCTCAGTCATTGTCAGTGATTTTTGAATCAAGGGCTCAAAGATTTTTTTGCAACAAGTGGATTTTTAGAATTTTTACGATTCCACGATTCAGATTTAATTTTTAATCATAGTACCCACCATCAATGATTTCGCAACAATCAAAACCATTCGTCTCGCTTATCATTGGATCAACTGGAGCAATTGGATCAGCCTTTAAGGAGGCTCTTCTCACTGAACCCTATCGTTCGCGGGTCGTTGAATTGAATCGTGTAACAAGCCCCGGTTTTGATCTCTTCGATGCTGAAAGCATCGAAAATGCCCTCTTGGACTCAAAATTTTCTGGTCCGTTTGATTTGATTGTTGATGCAACTGGCGCCTTAACGATTGATAACAAAGGACCCGAAAAATCATTAAAAATGATTGATGGAAAAGCGATGCAAAACTCTTTTTGGGTAAATTGCATTGGACCATCACTCTTATTAAAATCTCTTGTTCCTAGATTGTCAAAAGAGCATTGTGTTTATGCAAAACTGTCTGCTCGAGTAGGAAGCATATCTGACAATAAGCTGGGTGGATGGTACAGCTACCGAGCTTCAAAGGCTGCTTTTAATATGGTCCTTCAAACTGCAGCGATTGAACATCATCGAAGTCATAAAAATTCTGTTTTTGTTGCACTTCAGCCCGGAACAGTTGCCTCTGATTTGTCTAAACCTTTTGTTTCAGCTGCTGATGCATTAAGTCCATCAGATTCTGTTAAAAACATGTTAAAAGCTATTTACAATCTTAAGCCTAAGTCAGGCGCCCATTTCATTGACTATATGGGAAAAGAGATTGCTTGGTGAATTTTTGATTCATTTTTTGAACTCAATGGATCGATTTCTTTATTTAACAAACTTACAACATCATGAATGACGATCTACGCTGCTGCGGTACTGGAACTTGTATCATCAATCAAGAAGGATTATGCTGGTGCGGGCAAAAATGGGATGGAATGAAGATGTCTTTTCCAATGGCCTCTCAATCGTTAGAAAAATCAATTTCTAATGAGTCATCAGATGAAACTTCAGCGACAAGTGATTTCGATTCAGAGAATCTTTGATTTCAAAAAAGGATTAATACTCAAAAATTCTTGATCAATATTTCAAAAGATGTTTTTGTTATTTTTAATGTCAATTTTGTGAACATTTAACTCATTACAGTTAATTTATG
>Ga0007854_10000457_pt1 | contig 26396 bp, 16 predicted proteins | sample CryBogCBH12Aug08_FD_60382 | JGI IMG/M metagenome (GOLD analysis project Ga0007854, IMG submission 60382) | Freshwater microbial communities from Crystal Bog, Wisconsin, USA - CBH12Aug08 | ecosystem: Environmental > Aquatic > Freshwater > Lake | place: Crystal Bog, Wisconsin, USA | collected... | reverse complement strand
GAGACCCGCCTTAAGGCAGGCGTTGGTGATGGGGGCGTGCCAGAAGTCTGGTGTCGCCACGATGACGGCATCGAGTCCCTTCTCCCCGGCAAGCAGATCCTCGTAATTGGGGTAGGCTTTAACCTCGATGTTATTATGCTTGAGCAGGCGCTGCGCGTAGATCCTCGCGTAGTCCCAGATGTCGCAGATGGCTACCAATTGGATGCCTTGTATGACCTGCAGCGATTCGAGGAGAACTCGTCCTTCGGCCCCCACGCCGATCAGGGCAATCTGAAGGCGGTCATTTGGCGATTTACCCGCCTGGGCACGAAGTGACGGAAGCGAGGAGAGGAAGGCTCCAGCTCCTGCAGCCGTGGACATCTGCATGAAACGGCGGCGGGTGATTTCACCCTGACTGGCCTTGCTTTCTGGAAACGAGGAATTGGGGGTTACCATTTTTTGAGTAAGGCGAGCCGGTTGTTGTCGGCAAGAACGAGGGCCATTGCAACCAATCCGATATGGATGCCCAACCAGGCAACTCCGTCATTCTGGTTGATAAGCATCAAACCGACTGTCAGGAAGATGTAGAGAATCCCCTGAAGAAAAAGTGAAATGCGGGTTCCGATGCCGAGAAGCAGGGTAAGTCCCAGAAGGATCAAGGCAGGCCCCAGAATTGCATAGAACGAATTTGTAAGGAGGGAGGGCAGCAGAGGCTCCGTAGCAAATTTATCCTGCAAGGCTCTGGGCACCGCATGATAATTGGCCAAGCCGTAAACTTTTTGTGTCACATCGACCATGGCCCCGCTGGGATCCTGCATGCCGGTGACCGGATCCATTAGGGGCCGCTGGACCTTGATGGAATCTGAGTATTTGTCCAATCCGGTGACAAGGGCGCGGATCCCAAGCCATCCGCGGAGGATGAGGAATGCGAGTGTCCTGCCACTAAGGATGGAGGAGTTTGTAGTGTTGCTCATATGGTAGGTCGGGTTGTTGGGTCTTTGGATGGAAAATCAGCTGACTTTACTGGATGCTGGAGCTGGGTTGTTGATGGGTTTTAAGGAGTTTGCGCTGAGGGCTTGGATGGGGCCGCAGGCTGATTCTCGACGCTGATTTGCTTGAGAAACACTTCGGCGTCGGGGTTCCTAGCAAGAATTTTCTTAACAGCTGCGCGGATTGCAGATTTTTCCTCGTCCCGCGTCGCAAACTTCCATGCAATACGGTAATCTGCCACTTTTTTCTGCGGCGAAATATCATCAAGGGCTCCGATGGTGTCGATATACCCCTTCAAGGAGAGGATCTTTTCAGATTCAGTGGAGCCGGTTTCGGCGACATGAGGAAGCAGGTTGTAGGCTGTTTTGTTGCGAGCAGCGGAAAGGGCTCTGATGACTACTTTCCTCTGCTCAACATCCTGCCCTCCAAGAATGCCCTGAAGTGTTGCCACGCTCTCCGGAACGGTGAGCATGGCGAGAATGTTTACCAGATCCTCTTTTTGTTTGGCCCCGGCCTTGACATAAGCAGCGGAAAGTTTTTTGGCTGCATCAGACGGGGATGGATCCATGATCGCTGCGCGAACCACGGCGGTTCGGAGATTCTGCGCAGAAGAGGACGGGACGTTCTCAAGGAGGGCGGACACATCTGCCAAATCCCCGCGTGCAGAGAGTTTTGAAAGGGCCGCATATGCGGCGGAACATACTAATGGTTCTGTAGACTTTGTGGCAGCGATGGCCGGTTTAAAGGCTTCATGCTGTTGTCTGCTAGCCATGATACCGAGAAGCAGGGCGCGAGTTGCCGCTTCAGTCGAATTATTGTAGGAGGCAAGCAATTTTTCGTTTCCTCCTGAAAATTTTGAGGAAGCCAGCGCATTACTTGCGGCATAACTGAATTCGCTGTTGGTGCCGGAGGCAATCGGGAGGAGGATTTCCAAGGTCGTTGGCACGGCGCAGGCTCCGATTCCGGTGATGGCGGCGCACTCTATCCGACTATTGGTCGAGGAAAGGGCCGCTTGGAAAAGGGAAAGATCTTCGGGAGTTGCCTTTTCAGCGATGGAATCGAGAACAACAACCGATGCATCGGGGTAAGACGACCATTCGATCTTGACCAACTCAGAAACTGGAATTGCCTGTGCAATGGCTCTCGCGGCCCCTTCACGTCGTCGATAATCCTCCGACTTCAACAGGGAAATCACCCCGGGAGATGGCGCTCCGTTTTTCGGAACCAGCAGACGGGCTGCTGCTGTGCTCAAAGTCACTCCGGAAGCGGAAGGAGAACTGGACAGCATGATTTCACCCAGAGCTTTGCCCACTGGTCCCGAAAGGATCTCCTGATCCCCCTTAGTTCCGCTAAGGTAATTGGATGCCGCGGCAATAAGCGCGCGGGATTTCACATCCGGATTTCCTCCGGGTGATGCCTTCAGGATCTCTTGCAACGCATCATTGGAGGCGATTGCGGCAAGCGAGTTGAGCGCTGCGGCGGACAACTCTTGCGATTGACCTGAGGCGATGGTACCAAGCGCAGAAACGGCATTGGTGGAACGCCTTAAGCCCAGCGCTGCGATCACCGTTACTTTCCGATCATCTGGGACGGTTTTCAGGAGTTCCAGAAGGGCGGCGTCGGATTTAGAAGAGGGAATGGTTGACAGAGCCCTGATGGCATAGGCTGCGGCATCCCCGTTGGGTGAAGTTGCAATGCCGACAAGAACCGGCACAGAAAGATCGCTGCCCATCCATCCCAGCCAGCGCATGATGGAATCCTTTGCAGCGGGAGCCGCTGAGGCATCCGATAGAATCGCAAGTAGTTTCGGTTCAATGGCGAGCCTTTCCGCAGGAGAGCTGACACGAATCGCCTCAAGAACGGCGTTAGGAGCCTTTGTGGAATCTCCGTAGTTGTATTTCGGCAGATCCTTCAGCGAAGCCTCGCCCGATGCCTTGGCCGCATCCGGCGTCATGGGAGCCGTTGCTGCAGTGGCAGGTTTGGCCGGTGAGTTGGCGGGAAGGGCACATGCATGTGATGCGCTATGCGTCATGATGAGAAGGGCCGTCTTGGGGGTCGGTGTTGCTGCAGCGGGCGTTACCTTTTGTTTCGGGGGCTCGGGCGCCGCCTTCACTTTCTGCAGGGTCTCCGTAGAGCCATCCGGTGCAAGGACTGGTGTAGGCTGGATCTTGAGGGTCGCTGTCGGCACATCATCTGCGGGCAGGTCACCCAGGGCATACTGGATGCCGTCCAGAAAATGCATGAGTATCTGTGGCACGAAGAAGATGTCCTTGTTGTGCCCAAGTGAGGTGTAGAAGACCCTCCCGCTTCCTTCCTTCTTGATCCAGGAGATAGGGAAATCATTGTCGGTTCGGACCAGAAGAGGTTTGTTGTTCTTGTCAACCGTGCGCTGATTCTCGGGCTTGCTCATGTCGAGGCTGACAAGCTCACGCTGCTTGTCCCTGCCATAAGGCCCGGTGATCTGGTAGATCTCCTCGTGTAGACGGAAGCCCTGATTGTTAAAGGCCTGATTGAGCGGATGAGAAGGCTCGTCGATCTTGATCGCCACCATGTCACCCGCATGCCATGGATGGCCATGAAAGACCCCGCCCATGAGTTCCTGACCCTCGGGCCAGGTGGGAAAATTATCTGTTGCGGCATGAATTCCGACGATCCCCTTGCCTGAGGCCACAAAGTCGAGCAGGGCTTTCCTATAAACGGGGTTCTCGAACTTCAGCTGGGTCGTGCTGATGAACGCCACTGCATCGAATTGCTTGAGCGTCTCGGGGTCAAACACCGCCATGTCATCGCTTGAGACAGATGTGTAGGCGCCGGTCTTGTCACCGAGCTGCTTCAGCGCTTCGACTCCGTAGGGAATGGAGGGATGAACGAACCCCTCCGCACGCCAGAAAAGGAGTACCTTCCGGGGTTGCTTCGGCTGAGCGGTTGATTTCGCCGGCATTCCGGCCTGAATTGCGGCGAGATCCTCAGTCGGAATCGGTGGGAATACTGGGGCCTTGTAGACCTTCGGTGTCGGAGATGGCTTGGCTGTGGGCGTAGACACCGGTGCCTGTTGGGCTCGAAGACCGGTTGCCAGAATTGCTGCGAGGAGGAGAGTGAAAGCAGTTTTCATTTTTACAAAAAAATCTGAGTTTATCAGGCGGGCAGAACCCATGGCCCACGGTAGGCCCGGTGCAGCAGGCTGTCCGCTTCGGGTGCCCCGACGATCTGCTCGGTAGAGGTGTCGAAGTTCACTTCCCTGAGCCCCGAGCGCATCGCCGCATTGACGAGGTGTCCCGTGGAGGCGACATGATGGGCCTCCCAAATGGGGCAGGTCGGCGTGGTGCGATCACGGACGGCCTGGAGAAATGCCTCCATGTGACCAACCTTTTTGCAGTTGAATCCGTCAGCAGGAATGATGGCGCGCTCAAGAACGCTGTTTCCGTAATTGACTCCTTTTCTTGAGGCCTCCACCCATCCCTCTGTCCCCTCAAATCGAACTCCGGCCGTAGGACCGCTTTTGATCACTTTCCCATTGGCGAAATGAGCCTCGAATTGACAATTGTTGGCCGTGTTGAAGAGCGGATCATCCACAGGGAAGTCGCCACTCACATTCCGTACGGCGACCGGGCTTTCGTTGCTGAGACCCAACGTCCACGCCGCGATATCATAATGGTGCCCGATCCAGTCGGTAACCTGTCCGCCTCCGTAATCGAACGACCAACGCCAGTTCCAATCGCACCGTTCCTTGTAATAGGGTACCTGCGGTGCCGGACCGAGCCAGAAATCATAATTGAATCCCTCGGGAATCTGCTGCGGGGCGAGAGGAGGGACAAGGTTGCCACGGATGCCGTTCTTTTGCGGGATCCCAGCTGTAACCTGAGTGATCTCGCCCAGGAATCCGTTTCGCGCAAGTTCGACTGCACGTTGAAATGTTGTCATTGCCCTTTGCATGCTGCCCACCTGACAGACAGCGCCGGAGCGCCGCACCGCCTCCACCATCGCACGGCTCTCGGGGATACTGGTGGCCGCCGGTTTCTCCACATAGACATCCTTTCCCGCCATGACAGCTGCAATTGTTGTCAGTGCATGCCAGTGATCTGGGGTGGCTATGATCACGGCATCAATGTCTGGTCGCGCAAGCAATTCGCGGAAATCAGAATAGATGTCACACCCCTTGAACGTACCGGAGGTTTTCTCCTTCGCGTAGCTGGATTCAACCTTGGCTGCAGCGTTCTTTGCGTGATCAGCGTTGACGTCGCAGACAGCGACGACCTGAGCATCGGGAAGAGCCAATGCCTGACCCATATCTCCCGTCCCCTGCCCTCCCACACCGATTGATCCAATTGTGATCCGGTTGTTGGGGGATTTACGGACCGGGAATGAAGAGTCCGCGCGGAGCAGGGAGGGAATCATCATCGAGGATGATGAAAGTGCCATCATTCGTAGGAAGGTGCGTCTGTCCATGATATAAGGGGTGTTTGGAGTTCCGTTGGGGCGAGGTTAGCTCCGCTTGGAAGTCCCGCTCTCGTCAAGTGGGACGATCCAGATATTCCGGAAGCGTACAACCTCGTGATGATCCTGCAATTGGAGAGGAAGAGCATCAGGATGAGCCTGGTAGAGCGTTCTGTGGCCGTGGGATGTCTTTCCAAGAATTTCGACGTTGTCCTGAACCCTGACGCCGTTGAAATCAACCGTCACCCTGGCGGGCTTGGTGGCGTTTCCCTTTGCATCAAAGACGGGGTGATGAAATTCGATATCGTAGTACTGCCAGTGACCGGGAGGCCTGATGGGGTTTGATGTCGGAGGATACTGACCGTAAACGGAACCTGCAATACCATCAGCATAGGTTGGGTTATTGTAGGTATCGAGCACTTGAATTTCATAGAGCCCCATCAGAAAGACACCGCTATTGCCACGATTCTGGCCGTTTTTGAGCGGCTCCGTGTCTGGGGTCCACCATTCAAGATGCAAGCGGCACGAACCGAAGGGTTGCTTGCTGATCAGGTATCCTGAATGGGGCGTTACCTCGACATATCCGTCACGCACGACCCATTTGGAAGGCTGCCAAGCAGAAAGATCCTTGCCGTCAAAAAGAATGATGGCGTTCGTGGGGGCCTTTGCGGAGGGGGCAAGTTCAGCCTCGCTCTTCGGTTGGCTCGCCGGAGGCAGAGGGCGTTTCATATCATGAATGATATGCTTCCATGCATCGGTATCCTCGGCATGCCAAGCCAAGGGGTCACTCGGATCAGTCACCAGCGGTGCGGGCGTGGAACTAGGAACGGGTGTCTGAGCGGAAATCTTTTGGGAAGCAAGCATCAGTCCCACAATACACAGCAAGCGGATTGAGTTAAAAACCTGGCGCGATATTCGCAAGCCAGAAAGAGACATGGCAATCCTTGTCATAAAAAGCAGTTCATTGTTGGGGGTGGCATCACGGTTGTAACAACCAGAGATGTTCGTGATTTTCTTTTCCGCATGCTTATTGCTCTTGGCAATTATTGTCAAATGACAAAATATCGTTTACAGATTTTTGCAGTGGGTTACGAAATTCAGGCAGCCCCATCGCAATCCATAGAAACCCCCAACCATACTACACGTATATGCCACGACCTGTCACCCTGTTCACCGGCCAATGGGCCGATCTTCCCATAGCCAACTTGGCACCGTTAGCCAAATCCATGGGATACGATGGCCTCGAGCTTGCCTGCTGGGGCGATCACTTCGATGTCGATGCCGCATCCTCCCCGAAAACTTCCGACGAGTACTGCGACGGGCTCTGGAGGCTCCTCTCCGACCACGGTCTGACCTGTTATGCCATTTCCAATCATCTTGTCGGTCAGGCTGTCTGTGACCGGATTGACGAACGCCATCAGGCGATCCTCCCTCCTGATGTCTGGGGTGACGGGAATCCCGAAGGCGTGCAGCGCCGTGCAGCGGAGAAGATGATTCTAACGGGTCGTGCAGCGAGGGCCTTTTTCAACCGGCAACCCGGCTCCAAAGGCCAGTCCCGTCCGGTCACAGTCAACGGCTTCACCGGTTCATCAATATGGCACTCCATTTATGCATTCCCGCCAACCTCCCAAGAATATTGGCAAAAAGGTTACGATGACTTCGCCTTACGCTGGACACCCATTCTAGATGCTTTTGCGCGTGAGAATGTGAATTTCGGGCTTGAGGTTCATCCCACGGAAATCGCCTTTGACATCGCCTCCGCTGAGCGTGCGCTTGAGGCGGTGAAAAACCACCCTCGCTTTGGCTTCAACTACGACCCATCCCATCTCGGCTATCAGGGAGTGGATTATGTGAAGTTCATCCGGCGCTTCGGCAAACGCATCTTCCACACTCACGTCAAGGATGCATGGTGGGGACATGGTGACGGCACCGTTGGGGTATTCGGCGGGCATACGACATTCGGGGATGAGCGGCGCTACTGGGATTTTCGGTCCGCGGGACGTGGTGATGTCCGCTTCGAGGATGTAATCGTTGCTCTCAACGACATCGGTTATCAAGGCCCCCTCTCGGTCGAGTGGGAGGATGGCCGGATGGACCGGGTACACGGCGCAACTGAATCCGCTGCCTTTGTTCGACGTCTCGACTTCACACAGAGCGCGGCGGCATTTGACGCGGCATTCTCAAAAAAATAGCACCCAATTTCACTGAACTTACATTCGCTATGAGCAAAAAACCTCTCAATGTTGGACTAGTTGGCGGCGGAAAAGGCGCTTTCATTGTCAATCCCCATCAAAAAGCCATTCACTTTGACGGCACCCGCCGTGTCGTCGCCGGAGCCCTGTTTCCCGATCCGAAGATTGCGATGGAGGAGGCTGCCAACTGGCCCTATCCAATCAGGGGCTACGGCTCATACGACGACATGATCTCAGCAAATCAGACTCTGCCGGACGATCAGAAGCTTGATTACATCCTCATTGTCACGCCGAACTTCGTGCATTTCGATCCTGCGATGAAAGCGATGAAGGCTGGCATCCCGGTCTTCTGCGAAAAGCCATTGTGCTTGAACCTCACGGAGGCCGACGAACTGGTGAAAGTGGCGCGTAAGCTCAACATCCCGTTCGGAGTGGCGCATACCTATCTCGGGCACTGGACGAGCCGGTTTGCGCGTTACATCGTGCAAAGCGGATTACTCGGCGAGGTGCGATGGGTGGACAGCTATTACATTCAGGGGTGGCTGGCATCCAAACTTGAAGCCACCGGCCAGCAGCAGGCAGCCTGGCGTGTGGATCCCAAACGCGCAGGAGGGTCCGGCTGCGGCGGCGACATCGGCACTCATGCCCTCATGCAACTACGCTATGTGACTGGCCTTGATGTCACCGAAGTATCTGCCCGGATGGAAACATTCGTCGAGGGGCGTGCACTGGACGACCATTTCACGATCTATTGCCAGTTGAGCAACGGCGGCAAGGCGCTCGTGCGGGCCTCACAAATCTGTATCGGCTCCAAGAATGACCTCGGCATTCTCGTGGCTGGCAGCAAAGGCACACTGCGCTGGCGGCAGGAGGAACCGGAATGCCTCACCATCAGCCTGCCAGATCAGCCGGATCGTGTTTACTGGCGAGGAGCGGTCGCGGCTGGCGACGGGTTTCTTCCGCAGGATTTGCCCGCCAATCTGCTGGCCGAGCCGACGATTCCCGCCGGTCACACAGAAGGATTTCACGACGCTTTCGCGCGTCTGCACCGCGCCTTCGAGGCGGATGTACGCAAATGGAAGGCGGGAGAAAAGTTTTGCTGCGACGGAAGCCAGTACGCGAATATCGAAGACGGTTGGACCGGCATTGCATTCATTGAAACATGCGTGGAAAGCAGCAAGCACGGAGGTGCATGGACCCCTCTTCCAAAGGGAGCCACCACATGACATCATCAAGTTTAGGAAAAGTTGATTAACTCTCTCTAAAGCCGAGGGAGAGTAATAAGTCTCCTCAGGCATCGAGGTGATTTTCTCCAACCACGCAAGACTGCTGGCGGAGATCGGCCAACCCGAATTCTAGACCATTTCCTCCCATGGCCCATCAATCCGGCAACCTTTCATAAATTCCATGCCTTCCGAATCCGGTGCGCCAAGGAAACAAACACGGACCTCTACTTGTTTTGAGGAATTCTTTCGAGAATTGCGGCCGGGCCAGTTTCTGGAGGCATTGTTTGAGGCTCTTCCTAACGCTCATTTGTTCGTAAAGGACAGACAGGGGCGTTTCGTAGCGGCGAGTGCTGGATTTGCCCGCCAGATCGCGTCAACCACCGTCCAGGAAATCCTTGGAAAAACCGATCATGACTTCACCCCCGCCTTCATCGCGGATGCCTTCGTCAAGGATGACGCTGCCGTCCTAAAGACGGGAAAACCGCTCCTTCAGAAGGTGGAACTGGTTCCTGCGCAGAGTTCACTAGACTGGCTCACCACCACAAAAATCCCACTCTACAGTCATTCAGGAAAGATCATCGGTCTTGCGGGGGTGATCAGAAAAACCGAGAATTCAGACGAACTCTATCGGAAAAACCCGGTTGTCCATCGGATTGTAGATCAGATCGGGGAATGCTATGCGCAAAAAATTTCCGTGCAAGACATGGCCGCCCATGCCGGCATTTCAGCGAGCACGGTGGAACGTCTATTCCGTAGCACTTTCGGCATTTCTCCCCTCAAGTATGTCAAAAAAGTACGGCTCCATGCCGCCTGCAAGTTACTCCGTACAACCAAAAAAACGCTTCGTCGGATCGCAGACGAGTGCGGATTCACCGATCCTACGGGGATGAGTCGCGATTTCAGGTTGGAACTAAAGATCAGCCCCAGGGCTTACCGGATTTCTTTCAGCACCAAAAAATCCACCCCATAGGGACCTCATCCTCACAAGCAACATCCTGAATTCTGAAAGTGCTGCGAGAGATTATTGACAAATACCGGGCCGTATTTTCCATCGGCCTTCAGAATACCTTTGTCTATCGATGGAACTTCCTGCTCCGCTCCCTTTTTGCCCTTATTCCCCTCATCGGAACGGTTTTCGTCTGGCGCTCCATCTACGGGGGTACATCGGGAAGAATAGCCGGCTATGATTTTGGGGAGATGGTGTTCTATTTCCTAGTCGTCCTCTTGGTTGACAACCTAATCACCCCGACAGAGGACGAGTGGCAGATCGCCGCTGAGATCCGAGAGGGACAACTCACTTCCTTTCTCCTAAAACCATTTGATTTTCTCGCCTATCGTTCCTGCATCTTTGTCGCATCTCGTCTGCTCTATACAGCATTGACTCTTTTCCCGGTGGTCGCCGTCTTCTGGTGGTATAGGCAGTATCTCCAGTGGCCCACACACACAGCGACCTGGGGGTGGTTTCTTTTGAGCCTTGTGATGGCCGGGGCGATACAGTTCCTGATCGCCTATGCGCTTGCCATGCTTGCCTTCTGGATTCTGGAAATATCGACGGTTGTCTTCATCCTCTATTCCTTTGAATATTTCCTGAGCGGAAAACTATTCCCGCTGGATACAATTCCGGGCATGGCTGGAACGGTACTCAGACTTCTTCCCTTCCCCTACGAGGTCTTCTTTCCCGTTGCGGTGCTAATGGAGAAGATTCAAGGCCCACGCCTCTGGACCGGCCTCTCGATTCAAGCGATCTGGGTTCTACTCTGTCTGCTGCTGGCCCGCGGACTCTGGAGTGCCGGAGTGCGCAGATACGAAGCTGTGGGTATTTAGGCAATATGACTCATGCACCGGAAGATGATCCGGGATGATACGAACCTCCTCTCCTCTGCCTACTTTATCAAAAAGGGTTGCAACATCTGTTGAGCGCATCCTGACGCACCCGTAGCTAGCGGGATGACCGAGGGTTTTTTCCTGAGGAGTCCCGTGAATATAAATCCCCCTGCTGAATGCATGGCTGTTGCCCGGTTCGGCCCCTTCAAGCCAAAGTATCCTCGTAACAATAGGATCACGACCGGGGGCATTCGGTTTAAGGATTTCCCCCGTCGGCGTTCGTGATCTCAAAACCGCCCCAAGCGGTAGGCCCATCCCTATTTTTTCGCGGACAATGAATTTCCCAATAGGAGTGGCAAAACTTCCGAAGCGGTCACCCATTCCAAACATTGAGGTGGAAACGGGATAAAGACCCTCCGCTTTTCCATCGGTCACCAGAAGTAACTTCTGATCCTTTACACTCACAATGATTTCATGGTGATGAGGCCCTTTTATTGGAGGCGCTTCCTGTAAACTTTCCGCAATAACTTCCCTGTTCAGAAGAATCAGGCTGATCAGTAGTAAGAATGTTCCTGTAACTCTAACTTGTATCACCATTATTAGAATATCTTATAAGGAACGTCCGTCAAGGAGCCGGTTGAATTTAACTCTGTCGCAATAGTGTCGAGCCAACCTTCCAAAATTGGTTGTTCTTCATAGCCGGCCTTCTTGCCGAAACGATTGCCCGATACCGGGGCACTTCAATATCAGCGCGTGATGTTGCCGTTAAGTCGGATATCGCGAGAGGAACTGCCGACCTCAATGCCGTATTTTCCCTTTTCGGTGGTCCAGCCTCTGGTCGCAGGGCTCCAATAGGCGAAGGCTTCGGCGGGCAGGGTAATGGTGAGGTCTTTGGCCTCGTCCGGCGCCAAAGTGATCCTCGCGAAACCCTTGAGCTCTCTGGGCGGCCGGGGAACCGGGGCCGGAGCCGGGGTAACATAGACCTCTGCTATCTCTGTGCCTGCAGACCGACCGGTGTTTTTCACGCTGAATGATACCTTGACCGTATTGTCGGCATCGGGAACTACCTTCAGGCCTTCGTAGGCAAAGGTGGTGTAGGAAAGCCCGTACCCAAATGGAAATCGCGGTTCGATGTTCTTCATGTCATACCACCGGTATCCGACAAAAACCCCCTCCTTATATTCAATATCGCGGGTGTAAAATTCAGTCTTATCGGAGTTCTGTAGAAATTGGCCCGTCAGTTTTTTCGCCCGTAAGGCAAGATCCTTGGGATCCACAACAATGCGCCCCTGTTTGATTCCGTCCTCTTCTCCAGCTGCGGGCGAATCCTTCTCACAGCGCTCGATCGAGAAGGGGAGTTTGCCGGAAGGATTCACCTTGCCTGTGATCAGGTCCATCAAGGCATCAGGCCCTGTCTGCCCCCCATAAAATGCCTGAAAGATTCCCGCCGCCTTATCCGCCCAATCCATCTGAACCCCACCGCCGCATGCCAGAGTGACGACGGTCCTTGGATTCAATTCCGTGCAGCGGGCAATAAGTTCATCCTCAGGCAACTGAAATGGATGGTTGCAACCTTCACGCTCCTTTAAACGACGCTCCATCATGGGGTCAGGGCCATCCCCTTTTTTCGCCTCTCCCTTCCAGCCCGAAAATATAAGCACAAGGCTGGCTGAGCGGATCTGATTATCATCGGGCTTGCTGTTATAGGTGACATGATCCTTGCCGAAGGTGGCCTGAACCGTCTCGAGATAATCTTTGAGGTTGTAACCCTTCACATGAGCGGAGCCTCCACCGGCCAACTCGGTCCAATCTGCCATATTCCCCGTGACGAGAATCTTATCACCGGAACTTGGTTGGAGTGGCAGAATCCCCGTATTCTTGAGCATGACGATGCCAGCATGGTTGACCTTGAGAGACAACCGCTCATGAGCCGGAAATTTGTCCGTCCATTCCGGCTTTTTGAATTTCCCGGCAGACTCTAACTCATAAAGTCCGGAAACGATGCCGGTCTTGAGGATATCCGTCACCATCCGATCTACCTCAGGAGTTCCCAAGACTTTCTCACGATCCGTCTTCAAAGCTTCGCCTTTGGGCATCTCAAGGTCGGTACCAGCCTTTGCCAGCCTGTCTCCATACCAAGTCGAAACCCAGTCGGTCATGACGAGGTTTTTGAATCCAAGATCCTTTCGCAGCAGATCTGTCACAAGAAAAGCGTTCTGACTCGCCCACTCTCCATTTACCAGATTGTAAGATGTCATCACCGCCCAAGATCCAGCATTCACCCCGGCTCGAAAGGATGGCAGGTTGATCTCGTGCAAAACCCTCTCCTCGACCAGTGCGTCGGTTGCCCTTCGCATGGTGTCGGTTTCATTGCAGAGGTAATGCTTCAGTGTGGTTGCCACATTTACACCCTGGGCTCCATGAACATAGGCCTCGACCATGCGTGCTGCTAGAAAGGGATCCTCTCCCAGATATTCAAAGTTTCTGCCGTTGAGACTGCTCCGGTAGATATCCATTCCGGGACCGAGGATGAAATGGATGCCTGCCGACCGGAACTCCTCCGCCACAGCTTCCCCATACTTCCTGGCTAGTTCCGGATCCCAAGTAGCCGCAAGCAGCAACGTGCATGGAAAGGCAGTGGATTTTTCGGCCTGTGGAGGCTTTCTCTGAAGTCTCATGCCGGCGCTTGCATCATCAAACTGCAGTGCTGGAATACCGAGGCGCGGCACAGCCCTGATGCCAAAACCAGTTCCACAGACAAAATCAAACCTCTCCTCCGGAGTCATCAACCTCATGAGCTTGGTGGCCTGCTCCAAGGCCTGCTCCGAAGTCTTCGGCTTCAACAGCAATTGTGAGGAGTCATCCGCAACCGCCTGCGTCACGAGCATGATCGCCGTAGCAGCCAATAAAAAACAGGTATTCAAGGGGGCGTTAGTGGGGGATTTCATGGAACTTAAGTTCTCAGGCTAGAATTAGTAATTTTATGCTCCTGCCAGAAACAGGTGCAACCCCAAAGTCCGTTCCAATGCTCCGACAGCAGATGCGATTGAGCATCAAGTGAGCTAATCGTTTTGCTCAAAGTTCCTGCAGTTACGATTTCCTGATGTCGGAGGTTGTCCGAATCAGAAGCCATCGTTAAGACCTAAGGAGTATGTCCCCCCGAATCCTCATCCTGCTTCTTCCATGGGGCCTTCTTGAAGCCCAGAGTCCAGACAATCCCGCCCCATCTGATGTGGTGGCGGGAGTAGTCGTCCGGAATTCGGCAATTGTGCCAGTCCCCGTGGACAAACCCGGTTGGTATCGGAGGCATGACTCCATCAACCAAAAAGCCCGGCAGGGTCACATCGACCTGATTTATGTTGGCGACTCAATCGTGCAGCACTTCGACGCCCAAGGAAAGGAAACCTGGGATCGTTACTATGCACCACGAAATGCCCTCAACATGGGGATCAGCGGTGATCGGACAGAACATGTTCTCTGGCGCATTGATCATGGAAACATCGACGGGATCTCGCCAAAGCTGGCGATCGTGATGATCGGTCAGAATAATGGCGGCCTCAATACGGGCAAACAGATCGCGGAGGGCGTCACAGCAATTATCCAAAAATTAAGGATCAAACTGCCCGACACCAAGATTCTGATGCTGGGCATTTTTCAGAGGCGAGAATGGCCTACTCAGGAAAGGACTCAGTTGGCCGAAGCCAATGAAATCATTTCCAAATTGGCCGATAACAAAACCATCTTCTACATGGATATCAATTCGGTCTTTGTCCGGCCTGACGGATCCATTCCTGCAGCACTGATGCCTGACTTTGAGCATCCCAGCCCTCTTGGTCATCGACTCTGGGCGGAAGCCATCGAGTCCAAAGTCGCAGAGTTGATGGGGGACAAGCCGATAGATCCGCTGCCTAGATAAACGACTCCACCAGTTCAAACCTCCCGGACGGCCTGCAGCATGAGGATCCCTGAAACTGAAGCTGAAGACCCAAAATATGAGTCAATGACCGGCAGCGATACCGCTCATGCGCTTGAGGTGTTCAATCGCTCCGTCCGAGACCTCCTCACTTACCTCCTCCAGCAGAACATTGATGCCGGGTTTCCGCTCCATGAGATAATGCAGCAGAGGGAAGTAATCAAATTCCCCCTGTCCCGCAGGGACTGTCCTGAGCGAATCCTCTGCGACAAAGAAGTCCTTTGCATGGATCACAACTATGCGATCGCCGAAAAGCGACAGCGATTCCTCAACCACACACTGCTGCCGGCGGTGGTTTTCAAACGACAGGAAATTAACTGGATCAAATACAACCTGCAGGTTTCTAGATCCTATGGAATCAAGCATCCGCCTCATTTTGGCTGGCGTGGAGACGGCGTGACTGGCAACTCCCTCGATTCCTACGATCACACCGAACTTCTCCGCCTCGGCCACCAACTCACCGATACTCCTGAGCGATGTTTGGAATGCTTCCTCACTATGATTGTCGGCATGTGGTGAGTAATCGGCATGTAACGAACCAGTTTCAAGGGCAACCAATCCACACCCAAAATCGCGCGCAAAACGGAGATGGTCCTTAAACCAGTCCAGCAACCCTCTTAGCGTTTTGGAATCAGGATGAAGAGGGTTGATGTAGCAACCAAGAACGGCTATCTGGATCTTGTGTCGAAGGAAGGCCTGGCCTATTTCGAAAGCCAAGCCGGCATTCAAATCGCCCGCTTTCAGATCCAGACCGGCAATCGCCTTGTTGAGTGCCAACTGAACACAATTGAGCTTTTTGGCAGCAATCCGGGCAGCCAAATCATCCGCTGGGTGCCTTCCAAAATCATGGGCCCTCACGCCGAGACGAATCATAAGATCCTTCCAGAATGATTCTGTCGGATTGCAGGGAGAGGGCCAATACCGATCAATGTTTCCATAAGATTAATAGACCAATGCGATCAGTCTATAGCTCAAAGATTACAGCGAGTGAAGGTGGTTCTTCCTCGCTTCAACTGAATCCGGCTCGCAGTAAATAATGCTCATTTATCCAATCTCAGGTGAGATGGGTGCGAACATCAGCAACTCGTGTTCAATCCCAGCAATCAGGGTATAGAATTGTGCGGGTGACAATCCATACTGGTTTCGCAATGTTTCACTCTGCGAAGCCGGTGTTTCTCCCTATAATACTATACTCTCAATTTGTATGCCGGCCGCTTTCATTCGATTACCTGTCGATGAAACAGCCATTAGCTCTATGAAAACACGACTCCCTACACTAATCAGGTTGTTCGGCTTCCCGCTTCTATCGCTTCTGCTTCTGGGATTATTCAACTCTGGACTCGTGGCGAAGGAGGTTCTCGCTCCATCACCTGAGAACCATGTTTATCAGTACATGACTCAGCAGTCCTTTACCGCGCCGGGTTTCAAAACCAGCAACACGACCGCTTATCTCTGGATTCCACCCTCATGCAGACATGTGCGGGGTCTTCTTGTAATGGGGCACAATGTTCCAGAGCAGGAGCTTGCTGGAAACCCTCTCATTCGCGAGGTCTGCACTGAACAGAGTCTGGCGATCCTCTTTACTTGTCCATCGTTCCGGATGTCAGATGTCTGTGCCGCCAAGGAATCAACACAGCCAAATCTCACTCAAGAACACTCTTTGACTGCCCCCACTCTCACTTGGGCGGAGAAGTGCAGTTTTCACAAAGCCTTCCTTCAGCAGATTCTGGATGCGCTGGCCAAGGAATCTGGGTTCAAGGAACTCAGCACGGCTCCGCTCCTTCCCATGGGAGAATCGATGTCACTTTTGGTGGTTGATCTGGTTACCAATGCCTTTCCTGAACGATGCATAGCCGGCATCTGGATCAAGGATCAACATATTAACCATGCTCTCCCTGGACTTCCTACACTATCGGCCTGTGGTACCGGCGCCGAGTGGGACGCCCCAAAATTTGATCCGTTCAACCGCTGGCGTGACATGGCCACCGATGATGAGAAAAAATTCGTGGAAAAAAGAACTGCCATGCCGGACTGGCCTGGAAGCCTGTTGGTCGAAGCCGGAAGCGCCCACTTCTCCTGCACGGAGGAGATGGCCTCATTGATTGCAAAATACATCCGTTCCGCAGCAAAGGCGCGCCTCCCCATCCTCGACGGTTCAGCACTAATTCCAGTTGATCTGAAGAGCGGCTTTGTGGCATCCCTCCCGGTTCCTGGCATCCAGCCAGTAAAGCCAAAGTCCTATTTGGACTGCACACCCGGAGAGCAGAACCTGCCTTGGTATTTCGACAAGGAGTCTGCACAAGCAGCGTATGACCTGGCCAACATAAATTGGGATGCAAAAACTCAGATGCCGGCATTTCTGGACAATGACGGCAATCCTCTTCCATTCAATAATCGCGGGGTCTTTACCTTGTCCCCTCCCGTCATGGAGCCTGACGGAATAACCTTCACCGTGAGGGCTGCATTTCTGGACAAACTACCAGCAGACTTTGTGAAGGGAAACTCCCCGCTGACCCATGTCGCGGGTACACCGAAGGTAGAATGGCTGAAGGGACCAGCGATCCCCCTTGCTAACAATCGCTTCCAACTGGCTTTGGACCGGAGCGCCGCAGCCATAGGAACTCAGGAAATTCTTTTCCGTGCCATCCACCCCGGAGATGCAGACTACCGATTGAGCGTCATTCCGGCGTTCCTGACGATCCCACGCAACAAAGCAGGCAACCCCCAGACGATCACCTTCGAGGCCATACCGGATCAACCGGCAGGAAAGAAGGAAGTCCTGCTGCATGCAACCTCCGACAGTGGCCTTCCTGTCCATTTCTTTGTCAAGGCCGGTCCAGCCAAAATACTTGGAAACAAGCTTGTGTTCTCCGATATTCCGGAGGCTGGAACTTTTCCGATCAGCATCACCGTGGTGGCCTGGCAGTGGGGCAATGCCTCTTTCCAGACGGCACCCGTTGTCGAACGCACCTTCCAAATCACCAAAGAATAAGTTGGTTCACTAAGCTGGTCGTTCATGAAACTTTTATCAACCCTCCTGATACTCCTGTTTCTGGGAACATCCATCCATCGCTCGCTGGCCTACGATCCACTTTATGTGAGGGAGTATCCGGCAGCGGGTTCACTGATTTTCGAACTTAAGGATGAGATTAGGAGCCCCGTCTACTCCTGGCCACGCACCCTGCTCAGCTATCCCGTTGATTTCTCCCACGCAAAAGTGAGGCAGGAAGAATTGCTCCTCAAAAATGGGAGAACGGGTAATCCCGAGACATTCCAACTCTCTGAAATAAAGAAGGCCTCGGACGGTACGCTTCTCTTTGCAAAGGTTTCCTTTTTCAGCGATCTCAAGCCTGGAGGCGATCAGCTCTTTTCCCTCGGCAAGGGAAATACATCGTCAGAACCTACATCGCTTCCTGAACTCACCAAGAGTGGAATGATTGAGGTGAATGGTGGCGCGCTCAAAGTTCGACTGCCAGCCAGTCTGCACGAAATTTCCGCCAGTGGAGCGCCGTCACCTATTCAGGGACTCAACGACGGATCGGGATGGTGCGGGGGCGGACGCATCATCAGCCCCGTGAATCCAGTCAGGTCCCTGACAACTACCTGCACTGAGAGCGGTCCCCTCTTCCGCACCTATCAGTTGCGCTACGAATTTTCCAAAGGGGCAAGCTATGAGAGCACGATCCGCATTGTCTCCGGTTACTCATTCATCATTCTGGCTGAAAGGATCACGGGACTCACTCCCGAGGATCATGCAGTGATGGAACTCGTCTGGGCGGGACTGAAGGCGACCAAGCGTATGCCACTTAACCGCGGATGGCTGTGTCCTCCCGAGGGCTTGGGAATTGATGAGCCGGTGACGATCCCGGGAATTATCGAGGAACCTCATTGGAATCCCAATCCCAATACGGTCGAGAATCCGGCGGTCGAAATGATATTCCGTCTTTCCCCATTTTCGGGGAACGGTGTCCGGGAAGCTGTCCCCGCCATCACATTCTGGGAAACGGGATCGGAAGGCCGAGAACTCGGATTCTTCATCCCTGATGCGAAGAAGTGGGATGATCGTCAATACATGCCCTGGCAACCGACGACGCGACTGCAGGTGCGCTTCCACCATGCGGATGGCTTGCTAACCGCCTCCTATCCGCTTCTCGATGGTCGGCGGGAGACCGGGATCACACTCTGTTCCGTCACGCAGGGTGATATGGCCATCACCAATCTCAGGAACTCCTACAAAGAGGCCGTGGGGACTGGCAAACAACCCTTCATTGGTAATGCAGACGTCGGATACCAAGGCCTGGAGATGCGCTATGCCCTCTGGTTACGCTCTTGGTACGGGGGTTTATCTCTGGACAAGGTGAAGGACTGGGTGTTGGTCGCTCCCGAAGGAAATACACCCGCCCCGACGCCTCCTGTGGAAACCGCTGCGGAGGCTCGCATAAAGGTTTCATCGGCATCGGAACTGCTCGATAAGGTTTTTCATTCCTCTCTGATGGAATATCCCATGGGGGCGAACATTGGTATCGATGCCATCAATCATAGAAATATTAGACCCTTCGTTCGTTACTACCTCCAGTACGGGTCCCAGCTCACGCTTGAGCAGCGCCGGCGACTTGATGCTCTCCTTCTCCTTTCCGCCTATGTGAACAGTGATGACGATCTCGCCCCGGTTCGTTGCTGCATCTCGGGCACGCCGAACATCTCTAGTGACGGATTCTCGGTCCCCGCCGAACTCTCTGTGCTTTATCCGAAGCATCCCCTCTTTGCCGAATGGGCGGATCAGTTTGAGAAGCGTCAACAACTCATGGGCTGCTTCTTCACGCGTCCCAATGTGAATGCCTACGACTCCCTCGGCGGACGATGGTGCGAAAGTCTCGCCGAGTACAACTGGGCCTATTTTGATTCCTCCATCCCCGCCAATATCTCCCTGGAACTGGCCGGAGGAAAGAACCGCTTTGCCAATCCTTGGGCTGCACTACGCGGTCACTGGCTCTCGGATGAACTGAGCGCTCCCGTCTACAACCCCAATCCGTTCTGGAGACAAAACCGATTTGGTTTCAATGAAAAGGGTGACATTCCTTCTCCCAGCCCTTGGAAGCCGGGAATCCCCCTCACCTCTGCGAACGGATTCGAGCGGCAGTATCCCGCCCACGGTGCTCACGGCAGTGGAACCGGGCAACCCGTCTCCGAAGTGATTCCTATTCTGGCAGGGTCACTGCGTAACTTTGATCCGATGACGGCAGAGCATCTCTTTTGGGCAGCGGCCCAACGGACATCCTCTACATATGACGGGAAGGGGAACTATTGGTACGATATCGGCACCAACGGGATCACCTCCAATAACGGCACCGACCCCCATCTGAGGAGCTCAAAGTACACCGGCCACGGAATCATTCTTCGATCGGGTGTCGACACCCCGGAGGAACTCTCCATCCATCTTGACCAAACTGATCAGGGACCTAACTACCGCTGGGGAAACAACGGAGAGGGCTCCTCGGGAGTTCTCTACTTCTTCGCCAACGGGCAACCTTGGTCTGGCCACGAGCGAGAGAACACAGGTGACCACGACATCGATGATACCGGAGGCACGACAACTTTCGGCGTCGTTAAGGATGGTGAGTATCGCAGCATCGGGGAGAACGTACTTGAGCGCCCCCTTTATGATCTCGGCGTGGCCCAGTTCGGTGAAATCACAGCTCGCAAGGGTGAGAAGCCGTATTCATGGCCGGTCTACAGAAGCCGCAGCGTGATGCTGGTGGGCACTGATTATTTCATTCTCTGCGATGACGTCACCGGGGATATGCGTTTTTCTTGGTTCACGATGAAGGATCTTCCCTTCCCCAAGCTCGTCTTTCTGAACCCCTTAGGTACCCGGGCTGATCATTGGAGCGAGGTGACTACTGCGATCTCCAAGGGGGTGATTCGCGACCAGGGAAGGGTCGAGGAGGCCCACATTGTCCTCGTTTCCCATAAGAAGAGTGAAGTTGAAATGGAAAAAATGGGCTTCAAGCCAGTTCCCTATCTGGAGAAAGCGGACATTCAGCAGTATGCTTGGAAACTCCCCAAGGGAGAGAATCTACCGCCGAAGGGAGTTTATTGGGTGAAGACACCTGCCTCTCACGACGTAGTCTTCCGCAATAGCGAGTTGATCAACTACAGTGGAAACGATGCCTCCTTCTCGGGAACAGCAGGCGTCGTCCGCAACAAGCTCGATGGCTCGACCGAACTTGCCCTCTTTGAGGGAACTGAAATCAGCGCTCATGGAGTGAAACTCTCCACACCTGCCGGAAGCGAACTCGGAGTCAGCGCTGTCTTTACTAATGGAAAAGACACCGGCGGTATCTCCGGAACCTTCATGTCGCCCAAGGAATCCCGTTTTTCGATCGAAGCAGCGCAAGTCACGGGCGCCACATTCTATGTCGATGGGGCGAAACATGCTGCTGGTGTGAAAGCCGGCACTCTCACAACGATGCTCCCCGCCGGACATCACATCTGGGAACTGACCTCCAGTCAGCCCACTCCACTTGCCCCGGCAATCCTCCGCACCGAAAACTTCAGCGGTGGAGCCAAAGTACTCTTCACTCCGGTAGACGGAGCCGACCACTACCGTCTTGAAGCCAGCGTCGACGGAGGTAAGAGTTGGCAACCAACTGGGACGACCGGCAGCTCCAGCCCACTGGAGATCAAGGAACTCACCAACGGTACGAAGATCCATATTCGAATAATCGCCGCCAATGCCGGGAAGCAGAGTCTCCCAAGTAACGAATACCCAGTCTACGTTACCGACAAGGCCTCAGAGTCCCCGGATGGCCTCAACCTCATTCTCTCGAAGGATCGGGTTGATCTCTCTTGGGGTGAGATCCTCGGAGCGAAGGAATACCGACTCTATCGCCGTCCCTTCGGAAAGGAAACATGGACCAGAGTATACGCTGGTGCAGAATGCGTCTTTGCCGACCTGGGTGCCAAAGGCACCCTTCCTCCGGTAGAGCTTCCAGGACGCTCCGACAATGCCCTGATTACCAATCGTGGCACTGTTTATGAGTACGCCGTCGCAGCCGTGAATGGGAATGGGGAGGGGGCGAAGAGTTCGGTGGTGAACTCAGATCCGACCGGATGGCGCAACTGGTGGCCTGCCGGACAAGAACGCACTTTTAAACGCCAGACCGGTTTTTGGCTTCCTCCCTATGTGACCCCAGAACAAGTCCCTCCGCTCCGCTACCCTCAGTAGAATGATGGCCTCCCTTACAAATGAAATCATCTCACTATAACCCCCTCTCGCGGGCAATGTTGACTGGCCTTCTCGTATTGATGCCCCTCACTCCGCGCCTTGTTTTGTCAGCTCCTTCCTCCTCCGATGATGCAGCGCAGGCAGAAGCCCTCACCCCGCCGCGTACAGTAAAGCCTGACACTAACTTGATTCGTCTGCCTGACTCGTATGTGGAACTCTATAGGCAGATCCTTGCCCAACCCAGTGGTAAGCAGCGCCCCGGATTCGAAACCGACGCCGCACTAGCCAGTGTCGCCCTGAGACTGTGGGAGCGAACCCATGAGGAGGCATATCGCAAGATTACCGCCGAGAAGTTCGCCAAGGCTCTCTCTGATCCAAAATTCAGCCTCGCGGATTTCCATATCCTTCACCATTTCGGCGAGCTGATTTGGCGTATGAAGAAGAATGGCCTGCTCACTCCGGAGCAGCATCAGAAACTTATCCAGCTCGCAAAGGAAGAACTGGGCAAATACCTCAAGCAACCCGACGACACGTTGCAACCCCCAGGAATTCCCCTCTTCAATATCAGGATCGCACAGATCCTAGGCTATACGGGGCTGCTGAAGTTTCTCGAAGGGGAGAACTTTGACCAGCAGCAGGCCGTCTCTGCCAGACTGAATAGTTATTTCGACCTTCTCGTCAAACTGGGAAATACGGACGAAGATGCCCAGAATTACGATTCGCTCGGAATGGCCTTTGCAATCGATTTGGCGAGACTGCTTTGCCGCGGTGATGATCTGAAATCACCCGGATTCCGCAGATACTTTGAAAACTTCCGGGATATCGTCACCCCTTCAGGTTTGGTTCCGGAGTATGGTGACTCCTATTTCAGTTACGATGATGTGCCGATGGATCGGATTTTTCTGATGGAGCATGCAAGTCGTCTCTTCAGCGACCCTACCTACCTGGAAGCTCTCAAAAAAATGTGGATGCGCCCACAGCAGGGACTCCCACCCGAGGATCATTGGATCCGCTCTCTTTCTCTGATAGATATGCCCGATTCGAAGCTGACTTCGCAACCGATCACGGGTCTTCCTTCCCAGGTTCTTCTCCGCAACGCACCCGATGCAAAAGAACCCGTCCCAGACAAACTCATCCTGCGTAGCTCTAGGGAACCCGGGGACCCAATGATCATGATGGATCTGTATGCTTCCGGGTCGCATGCCGCAAAGGACAAGGGGCCTTCCATCGGTTATTACGAGGTCGCCCAAGTTCCCCTCTTCCACAACATGGGAAGACGTGGCACACGTTCGGCCATTGACGGCAATATCTGCTGGGCCAGACCTCCCTCTGAGCACTTCCCCGGACTCTGGAATCATCCAGGGGAGTGGTTCACGATGACAATGCCCGTTGACATTATTAGCACGAACTCCGACGGACGATTTGTTCTCTCCAGAATGGATCTAAGGAATTTTCCCGAAAACCATAACAACAGGGGCTGTACGAGCCTCCAATTTGACAATTTAAGACTTGTGGGACCATCCGGCACGCTGCTTGTTGACAGTTTTGACTCCGCAGAAGGATGGGACCGAAATCTTTCCAAGTTCACCACTCCTGTCGCATCACCAGACAAGAGTGAGGGAGTCGCATCCCAATCCGTAGCTTGGAACAAGGTGAGGACCACGGGAATAACACGCATACTTCCGAAACCTTGGCCCCTTCCCTTTACCAAAGATCAGTACACACAACTGAAACTTGATGTGAAGTATGAGGGTTCACGTCCGTATATTTTGGTGCGTGGATTCGGCGATGAAGTTGAGATCGGAGCACACGAACTTCGCCCCAAACTCAAAAACGCACAAACTGAACAAAATGGTCGGGATGCAATGGGACAGGTCAGCTACGAGCGCTATATCCAGGATGACACTACGCTGACACGCCGCATCGTCCTGACGAGTGAAGGATATCTGGTAATCCGGGATGTCCTGACCCCCGGCCCATCAATGGAAGGGTGGAATGCCGGCCAACTCTGGCAACTCTACACGCTCGCTGCACATGGCGATCACTGGTTTTGTTCGGATGATGAGGGAGCCTATCCAAATGTGTCCAAAGACCCAAAAGAGAGCACCTCAAGAAAAATGATTGTTCGTTTTGCTCCCGATGGAGGAACTGTAACCGGCTTCGATGAGGCCAAACAGGAATATACCTACCCGAATCCGAAGGGACGTCCTGGAACCTCGTTCTTCACAACCTACAGTGAGCGAAAAATTAAGCCCGGCCATCCCGAGGTCTTTGGCATGGTGGTCGTCCCCCTTGATCCACTCTTGATGACTCCGGAGGAACTCGCAAAGAATGTCAGTGTCACCCAATCCTCCGATAGCTTGATTGACGCCGTCGTCTTGGCAGGTGGAAAACAGACACTGATCCACCTCGGCGAGAACGACTGGTCTGTGAAGCGCTAACCTCTTTGCTTCTCAGAAGCCGCTGCAGCCGAAGATGCGGCTTATCAAGTTCTTCCCTCAGCGTTCTGAGAAAACGTTATGAGACTGCATTCAAAGGCCAGCTCCTGGTTTCTGATAGATCCGGACATAATCGATGATAAATCGCTGAGGAAAGGCAGCATCATCAATCCATTTGTTCCCTCGATCCAGCGCTAGGTTAAGAAGGATAAAATGCGGCCTATGGAATGAACGTAAATCGCCAACATGAATCCGAGACATCGGGACCGAGAAATATTTCAGATCGTCCATATAAAAATCCAACCGGTCAGGGTACCACTCCATGGCATAGCGATGAAACCCAGAGACGGGTGATTTGGTGTGAATTTGTCCCATGAGATGACGATGAACGCCATTCTCGGAATAATGAACCGAGGAAGTCACAAGATCTCGATGACGCCCCCAATATTCCATGATATCCAACTCGCCGCAGGCGGGCCAACTAATGGAGTTCCATGAATTTCCAAGGGTCCAGAAGGATGGCCAGCTACCCACCCCCGTTGGAAGCTTTGCCCTGATCTCAAATCTCCCGTAGCACCAGCTAGCCCTGCCCTCGGTTGTAATGCTTCCCGACGTATAGTGCGCGACAGGGTTGCAGCTTTGGCTGCCATATTCCGTGGGTGGATGAATGTGCTCGTTTGGAAATTCTTCCTTTCTGGCTTCGATAATCAGCTTCCCGCTCTCCACACGAACATTTTCAAGCCGTCCCCCCGTGTAGTACTGGGGTTCGGCGTTGCGAACAAACCCCTCCTCGTAGGTCCATTTTTTGGGGTTCGGATGCCCCTGTCGGTCAAACTCGTCGGACCAAACCAACTTCCAGTTTGAGTCAACGGAGGTCGCCCACGCTAGGGAAGCCAGCAGGAAATTTAGGAAGAATGCCGTTCTTATTGTTTTCAACGTAACCTCATGGATTAAAACGACACACCATCTGAATCTGCACGATCAGACGAGTCATCCTTTTCTGGCGGAAGATTTTCTCCCCCCTTGGCCACGTTGCAGACGGCTTCTTCGGGAACTTACAAAACCATCTCCGGGGGTAGCGGACACTGGATTGCTCACGACTGTCGCTCCCTCAACCCAAGTGCTGCCCAGCAGGGTGGCCCTGGGAAAGAGTGGAATGCCGCTCTCGTTGTTATGAATCATTCCAATGAGCATTTCCACGGCAGCTTCGCCGACAATGTCGTTGTGCTGGCACATACCTGCCCAATCTCCATGATCGGCCCGCCATTCTAACTGAATCAGACCGACATCGCCGGGAACTCGTACGCCAATCTCATTTAACCAACGGTGGACTGCATGATAAAGCGTCAGGATGACATCCGGTTTTTCTGCCTTCCACCAACGGTGGAAGACTGTTGGATCCTCCTTTGCCTCCGTGACATCGTAAAATGGATCAATCCGGTTTTTCGGGGAGACTTTCTGCCTGGCCATGAGGAAGCCTGAGGTGAAGCGATGCTCCACCATCCTGTCAATGATGCCGTCTAGAACCAAAGCGGGTCGCATGTAACCGATCCGAAGGGCATGTTCCACCGCACGCATCGCCAGCATGTGGTGGTCGGTACAGGCGAATGGCAGGGCCGGATCCCTTGTGCGTACACCGGTCACGACGGTGGGATGTTTTTTCCATGTCGCAAGGAAGCGTTCCGGCAGATGATTGTCGTTCATGAGCCCGGTTATTATCACTCCACGGATGTTGCGCGCCCGGAGGATGGAGTTGAGCTTTACCCCATCCAGGTCGGGATCATGAAGCCAGAACTCGTCGAGACAATAGCCGCTTTCGGCCGCGCGGCGGCGGCACCCCTCCACGTAGGATGGAATCGTCGGGTGCCTGCGAAAAGCTTCTCTGTCTTCGTTTGCATTCACAAGGGCAAGGGTGGCCCTGTGGCTCTGAACGGCTCCCTTGCGCAGCTGCACCATGAGATGCGCAACGGTGGGATTCTTCCTGTAGCCCAACTTTCTTGAGATTGCCGTGATTTTTTCCCGTGTGCGCGGAGGGATCTCCGGGCTGCTGCGGAGGGCAAGAGATACCGTATTTTTGGAGACGCCGGCAGCCCGGGCGACGTCCAGCATGGA
>Ga0007854_10000456_pt1 | contig 26434 bp, 33 predicted proteins | sample CryBogCBH12Aug08_FD_60382 | JGI IMG/M metagenome (GOLD analysis project Ga0007854, IMG submission 60382) | Freshwater microbial communities from Crystal Bog, Wisconsin, USA - CBH12Aug08 | ecosystem: Environmental > Aquatic > Freshwater > Lake | place: Crystal Bog, Wisconsin, USA | collected... | reverse complement strand
GCGGCGCCGGCGGCTTGCCCCCGGCTAATTTCCTTGGCTCCTTCAGAGCCGGGCAAAAGCCGGTTCGCAAACTGTCCGATTCCATCGAAAACCACGGGAAACCTGGTTTCGAGGTGGTGGACGGTGAAAGGCAGGCCGGCTCTGGATGATTTTTTGGCGACGCGGAGCCACTCGCCGGCGACGAGCAATGATTGCTTGGCGACGCGGAGCGATTTTTTGGCGACAAGCAATGACTCCTTGGCGACGCGGAGTGATTTTTTGGCGCCGAGCAATGACTCCTTGGCGACGCGGAACGATTTTTTGGCGACGCGAAATGACTCCTTGGCGCCGAGCAATGATTTTTTGGCGCCGAGGAATGATTCCTTGGCGACGCGGAATGACTGCTTGGCGGCGCGGAATGGTCCGGGGGCGGGGGCCGTGACTGGATTTGTGGCAATTAAGCTCACAAAACGCAGCATGAGCGCGGTTTGGGCGGGAAGCGAGAACTCAGATTCTACATTGCGTAGAATGGGCGCGGCGGCGGTAGGGCTGACCTGCTGGTCAGCCGTTGAAATCTGAACGGCTGGCGGTGTGCTCCGTGGCGGCGGGTTCGGCGGGAGAACAGCGGCGGAGGACCGCCGCACTCCCAGACGCTGGCGCGCGGTTACCCCCGTTCCATGAAACGCGAAGCGTCTGGGAGTGCGCCAGCCCTCTGGCGCTTTGGGCCGGCGACCAGCGCATCCGCAGAATGGGTGCCGCCCGACCAAGCGAATGGGTCAGGGGCGGAGGGATTCGTCCCGGCCGGTGAGGAACACGCAATTTTCCGGCGCGCAGCGCTGGGGCTGGTCGCAGAACAGCCGGCAGGGCGTGGTCTGGGTATAGATGACGAGGTGAGACAGCGCATAGCCGTTGGGAAACCGCGTCCCCCTTTCCCAGGCGCTCACGGTGGCGACGCCGAACCCGAGTTTGGCGGCCATTGCTTTCAGGGAGAGGCCGTGCTGCTGCCGCCAGCGTTTCAAGCCGCTGGCGTGGCAAGAGACAAATGACTGAAAAGGGTCGGAGTTAAGCCTGAAAAGGGTATAAATCGGGGGAAAATCGCGCCGGCGAAAAGGGTTGCAGTGACCCGGCAAACCCACTGCAGCCAGCCGGCAGAACCCCAGCCGGAGTCTCCAGCGTCTCCTCGGAGACTCCCACCAGCTTACGGCGCGGGTATCTTCAAACTGACAGCATTGCTCTGGACGATGTAATAAACCGCGCTATTTGACCGCCATAGCGTTACCAGTGCCGCGCCGTTGCTGCTGCCAGTCCAATAACTCCGGTCACTCATCGTGTTCGTTATCGCCGAAAAGCTCCAAGTATTTGATGGGTAAAGTGTGCCGGCGTAGGCCGCGACCGAGCTGTAAGCATTCACCCCCGCCGATACACCATAGATGGCCCGGTAGAACCGCGACAGGTCATTCCCATTGAGCGGCGTCGTGAAGCTGACAACCCCACTGTTGGTGGAAAGAATGTAGTTCGTGAACGTGGTAAAGCCGGCGGATCCGAGTAGGATATTCGTCGAGGTCTGGATCGAGTAGCCAGCCATCAAGTTTGTCTGGGTGATAGCCAGCACGACGTTGGTTCCAGTCCCATCAAAAGTGATGGAAATAATCGGGATAAAACCAATGGAATTCCAGAGGTCGAAAACGGTCGTGCCGTTGACGGAATAGCTGTAATGATAGACGCCGTTTGTGTCGGAGGAACTGGCGAAGTTTCCCGACTTCAGGATAGCGACAGACGTGTCCACATAATCCTTGTTCACAAACTGCCAGCCGGCGGTCGGCGCAACGCTGCTGCCAATGGTCTGATAATCCATCCAGTTGGTTCGGCCAACCAGTTCAGGATGATCAATCGCAAATAAAGAAATGAAGCCCAAACCTCCCCCGGCACTGCGCGAACTGACGGAAATAGTGTTCGTGGTCGTGAAGCCATTCGTGAGGACAAACCAGCCATTCGTGCCGGTGTAGCTGCCTGACAATTGACCCCAGACATTCGTCGGCGGATATTGGCCGCTACCGCCCAGCACACCATAGTTCAAACTCCAGTCCCAAAGGCCAGCGACCCGCGCCAAGAAATTCGAGGTTCCCCAAGTGATATTGTTGGTGGCAAAAGTCGTCGATTTATGACTCTGCAAAACCGAGTTCGTGAGGTTGTAAGCCGTGATTATGTTGGTGCCAGGCGTGCCGTTGGTGCCATTGCTGCCAGCGACACCATTGGAGCCGGCCGGAATCCCGATGGTGACGTAGGCGATGCCGCCCACGACACCAGTGTTCGTGGCCGTGGCCGCGCTGCCAGCCGGCAGGTTTGTCACCGTCAGGACGAAGTTGGTGACACCGCCGCCGCCGGCACCCGAGTTTGTTTGCAGCGCGGTGATCGCGGCGGTGTTGCTGTCCACAATCGTGGACAGCAACATGAAGTCGCCATTGATCTTGCCGAACGCGGTTCGCATCGGATCGCCGGTGCCGGTGTTGGCACCGGAACCGGTGTTGACGTAGCTCAACAGGTTTGAGGTTTGGGCGCTGGCGACCGACGCCAGGGCCACGGTGAGGATGAGTATGGTTTTTTTCATTGTTCGTCGGCGGTTTCAGTGGTGGTGTCAGCGGTAGTTTTCGTGGAATCAGCCGTGGTCTTGGCGGGTGGCAAGCCGGGCGCGGGATCAATGCTCCAACTTTTCGTTCCCAAACCAGGCACATCAGACGGGTAAAAAAGCAGCTCACCAGGCCCCAAATCCTCTGGTTGAGTGGGGTGGACAGATTGATAACCGACAGAGCCAACGCCAGCGGGACCATTGCCAATCAATACTTCCCCATAAATGCTCGATAGATACTTTTGCGGCCGGCGGTTCGCTGATTTTAGAGCATACACCCAGCCCGCTTTACTTTCAGTGCCGCCAGCGGCAAACAGCGCGGGCATATCCCCATTCATCGCCGCCGAATAACCCACGGGCACGCCATCCACAAAATTTCGCGTGGAGTAGAAGAAATTTCCGTCCAAATCGTATTTAACAAATAGTGTTTGCAGCCCAAACCCAACATAGGCGGCGTTCTCTGAACCGTAACATAAATGCGCCTGATACACCGGCAGTGAATTGCCCCAGACGCCCTCGGCAGCAGCTATGGGATAGATGCGGTCAGGATTTATCAGGTCGGCCTGATCTAGCATCTTCACCGCGTTGTTTGTGCACTGCTGATAAGTGTAGGGGTCGGAATAGGTGTAGGTGGGGACGACAGAATGAGGATACTGCAAAACCGGCCAAGGAGCCCAATCGGGTTTTTTGCCGTAAATATTCCAGGAATCAACCACAAATCCCAAATACGAGCCGTCATAACCATCTTTGAAGTCTGTCCGGCGGGTCAGGTAAATCGTGTCAGGAATGCCCCGACTCCAGGTCGCCAGATAATCACCACCAGGCTCCCAACCGCCCGCCCCATCTGGCCGCCAACCCATCGTGAATGGTAACGCGGCAACAACCACCTGTCCCTCACCGCCGGAAAGCAACGATCCCCGGCAGCAGCCGCAGTCGCCAAAGAGAAAAGCGCTCATGCCGGGTCATCAGGTGCCTGAAAGATTTCTGAAGTAGGCACAATCACCGTGCGCTGCTTCAGGACGCCGCCAATTTTTTGGCAGACCTTCTGTTCCTGCAGCAATACGCCATGCCATTTGCCGTCGCTGCCTTTCAGCTTGCCGTAATCCAGCACCAGCGTCCCGGCCGCGCCAGCCGGCAGCGGGTTGCCACCGGCATCGTAGCGTTGCATGGTGAAGATCGGCTGCCCGTTATTCCCCTGCAGCAGAATGCCGCCGCCATTCTCGAACACATGGTCCTGCGTCTTCTGCGGCTCGGCGTCACTGGTGTTGTCCTGGCGCTCGTCGCGCGTCAGCGTGACCTTGCTGCCCCCGGCCGGTGCCGGCTGGAAAAATAATGCCGTGACGTAAGCCATCCGTTTTGCGCGCAGCCGGTCGGCGAGCTGGCCCGGCGAAAGTTTTTTATTCGCCCCGACGTTCACGACATAGAACAGGCCGCCGCCCTTGCTGGTGAAGCTGATTTCCTGCGCCAGCGCATTCATCGTCTCATATTCCACCAGGCCGCCGGTGAGGTTGAAATTCACACCCAGCACAATGCCGGTGGAATAAACGCCCTCAAACAGCGGGATGGTTCCCTCCCATTGCGGCGTGTTCAAGTCCGTGTAAATGATCTGCGCGAGGCCAAGGAACTGGTTCGGGTCTTCCGCCTGCGTGCTGACCGTGGTCGTGGTCAGCGCCTTGCCGTTGGGATAATTCAGATTGGTGACGTGGACGCGCGTGCGCAGCGTGTGCTGCGATAATTTCTTGCCCGGCAAAGTCACCTGCAGCGCGCCCGGCAAAGGCGACGCCGCCGGCGTCGTCGTCACCTTGCGCTCATAGGTGGCCTGCGCGGTGACATTGTCCTCGATGTGGTTCCCGCCCATCCAGTCGGCATAACCGCCCTCGATGATCATGTTGGGCAACTGGCTCTGGCGCTGGGCGCTGTTGGGTGTGATAGCGAGGTTGGCGTATTCCACATCCGCATTCTGGTTGGTGTTGCGGTCCATCTCCGGCTTGCGCAGTTTCCAAAACGCCAGGTCATTGGGATCGAAGGCGGCCGTCTTGATCCACTTCTCGGTGGTGCTGGCGCTATAGCCGCGCAGCGGCACGGTGGTGATGAGCGCCTTGAGCTGGTCCGCCGGCGGCGGGTTGGGATAAGTGTCAAACACCTGGTTGATGCTCTGCTGACCGTTGTAGGTGGACACCTGCTCGAAACAAATCCGCACAAACGGCACCGCCAGATCGTAGCGGCGCTTCAGCTTGAAACCCTGGGCTTGATACGCATCGCCCAGCGCGCGGCTGATCGCCGGCAAATCCTTCCGCTGTTTGCACCGGAACATCGGCGGGTCCACCGTGTGGTCAAACCAGCAGACCGCGTCCACGTCCTCCATCTGCCGGCGGATCGCGTCGGCGCAGGAGATGTTCATCACGTCACGCGGCAGCACCGGCACCGCCATCAGGTCGGCCTTGACGTATTGGAAGTAAGCGCCGTTGGCCTTGGCCCAATCCAGCACGGCGGCGATCTGGTCCTGGCTGTTCAGATACGTCGTGCCATAGATCAGCGTGGCCGTGCCGGGACTGATCTGCGGCGTGCGCGTCAGGTTCAGCGTGAAATGGGTGAAATATTGCTGCGTGTAGATCGGCGTTTTATCCGGATTAAATCCCGTCAGAATGTTGATGGTCTGCTGAAAGACCAGGTTCTCGAAATACCACCACGGCCCGGCGACCGCGAGCTGGCCATTGTTGGCGCTGCCGGAAAACTCGCGCACGTCGTCCACCACATACCCCGTGAAGAAAAGTTTGTTGTCAATTGCGAGCTGCAGGCGCGAGCGATAAATGAAGGGCGACGCGGCGTTCAGCGCCCCGGCCGGAAATTCCAAGTTGAGCTGGTCGGCCGTCTGGCTGCGCAGCGCGCCACTGATCTCATCCAGGATGCCCCAATCGTTCAGGGGTTTGGTCACGCCGGCGCGATAAGCATTGTTCGCCGCATCGTAGGGGAAAAGTGTCAGGGTGCGGTTCATGGCGCGTGGTGCGTCGTTGATTTCAGATTCGCCAGCGCCTGCTCCTGGATAGCCAGACGAGTCTCAAGCCCGGCCCAAACCTGTTGCCACGACAAAGTAAGGTTCAAAATGCCGGCGACGATATTCAGCTTCTGTTGTTCGGTCAGCTTTACCGCTGCCGCCAACTCGCCCAATGATTGATTGGTTTTACCACCATGCGTGTTGATGGCATCCACCACTTCCCGGCCATGTTGCTTGGCAGATTCAACCTTGCCAGCCTGGTCAATCTCTTCCGGCAATTCATTTAACCGGGCGCGATTGGTTTCACTTTTGCCGGTCGCGGCCGTTGCTTTTTTTTGAGCGGATTCAGCGGCCGTTTCCAGCGGCGTGACTTCGGCGGCGGTTTGCGCCAGGCGCTTCTCTATGGCCTCCCGCTCCTTGCGGTTTCGCTCAATTTCTTCCTCGGCCGCTTTCACCATGCGGGCGTTTTGAATTGAGTTGTCCACCGCCGGCGCGGTGCCCCCCGACATGGTGCCGGCCGGCAGATTTTTCGCGCGCTCCAGTTTGGCCTCGGCTTCCTGCTCTTTTTTCAGCCGCGCCTGGCCGGCCTCCGTGGTGGGATTAAGCTGGCTTTCAAGATTCGCGCGCTCCGCTTCGTTGTCCTCGAAATTGTCTTTGGCGCGCGCGGATTCAGCCAGGGCTTTCTCCGCCGCCGCCTTCAGTGGAGCGTCCTGGGCGGCGCGGGTTTGCTGCTCCTGTTTCAACTCACCCAATCCGTCACCATATTCCTTGCGCGCGTCGATACCTTCGGTCTCCCGGCGGATGCGCTCCTCGATGGCGGCGATCTGCTCCGGGCTGCCGCCGTGGGCGCGGGCGTAAGCCAGCTCCTGCTTGCCCAGCGCCTCGACGATTTTCTTGCTGGAGTCAAGTTGGGCATCCGTGACGGCCCGGATGTTTTCCAGTTGTTTTTTAATGGGGTCTTTTTCCCCGCCGGCCGTCTCCAGCGCGGCATAATATTTTCCCAGTTCCACCGCGGCATTCGTCCAAGCGGTTTTTACCCGGTCAATGTTCGCCTGATGTTCAGCCACCTCCGACTCGGTCACCTTGTCCAGTTCAGCGTTGTATTCCTTGAGCTTGTCCTGCGTTTCCTTGATGGCGATGCCGAGCAGGATGATCGGACCCAGCGGGCCGGCAAACGCGGCGTGCATCGCATGGCCCAGACCGGGAACAATTTTGTTCAGCTCGGTAAATACCAGCCGCGTCTCGCCATGATGCTTATTTGCGGTTTCGGTGGATTCAGAAACCTTGTCGGTTGTCTGCTTCGTCTCCGCCATCAGATCGTTGACGGCCTTGACGTCCTCTTTGCCGATGACGCCGAGCTTGACCAGGATGTCGAGTTGGTTGTCGGCCATAACAAATTTACGATTTACGATTGCCGATTGCCGATTTGTCCTGGCGGACGGCCACGATTGGCCGGATCGGCGCGGTGCAGGCGTTTTCAGAATACGCGCGCACGGCCGCCAGCGTGGCCTCGGCGTTCGCGCCGCTGGCAAAACAGATTTTGCGGGTCTTGGATTTCATGTCATTTGCCCTGCATCCGGTAGAACTTATGCTGTCCGTCGCGCACGATGTTGATCGCGCCGCCGGCGACCAGGCCGCTAGGCCAACTCATCTCCGTCGTCCACGTCACCAGGTCCGTGCTGCTCTGAAGGCTCCACGCGAACCGCTCCATGTTCGTGGGATATTGAAACGGCGGGAGATCATAGCCGGCCGGTGCGGGCTTGGGTGCCAGCAACGGAATGACCGTGGCCGCGAAGATGATGGCGGCGGCGATGGCGACGACTTTTGTGGCGCTAGGCATATTACTTCAACAGCCAGACCGTATTAGAACGCACAAAGAATTGACCGTTGGTGGTCGTGCAGATGGAACCGCTCGGCGCGGCGAAGTTCGGGGCGGCGTTCGTCTTCACCGAATACCAGACCAGCCCGGCATTGGTGATGACGCCGGCGACAGAGTTGATGATGTTAGTCACCACGCCAATTAGTTTCGACGTTGACACCGTCGAGTTGGTGGTCACAATAGCATTAGCTGCCGGGAAAGTTCCTGTTCCGTCACTTAACGAATCAACGGTCAAACCGCCAGCCAAATTTATCCCTCCATTAAACTGCGCAAAATCAAGAGCGGTGAGATAGCCAACGGTCGTCTGCCCATCGGTTCCACCGAAGCTACCACCAATAGCCAGCTTCACGATGCCACCAGAACCACCTTGTCCAATAGATGACGCGCCTCCGCAACCAATCTGAACGGTTCCTCCAGAACCGCCAGCTACTCCGATGGCATCGCGTCCGGTTCCTATGTCAACATTCCCACCCGAAACCGTTGAATACAGAGGCGGGATGTATGGTGACGATGAAGGAGCCTGAAGCAATACTCCGCTATAATCATTAATCACCACATTCGTTCCGGTCGCGTTGTCAATGTTGGTGACGGGTCCGCCACCGAACGTGACCGGGAAATAACTCGCGAGGTTGGTGATGAGCGTGACCACGTTGACAATATTGGTGCCGGCGTTCACGTTGAAATGCAGCGAGTGCGTCCAGCCCGGCGCGAGCAGCGAGTAACCGCCCGGCACCAGGTTGATCACGGCCGCGCCGTTCGTCAGCCGCTGCTGCGCCAGCGGGAAGCCGCCAAAGATGTTGCTGCCATCCGTCTGCGGATTCAGCCGCGCGTCTGGAGTGATGCTGAACCCGGCCGTCAACGGCTGGCCGGAAATCGTCTGCAGCGGAAAGAGCACCGGAGTTCCCAAAGCGGAAAGCAAAAAGCTGAAAGCGGAAATGGCGATGATTTTTTTCATAAATAATTTGGGTGCAGCGTCACGCTGCTTATTGGGTGTTCTCTTTGACCTGGCATTCAAAGTTCAGGTTGTAGGCGTTGGTCGCGTAAGTAGTGTAGATGGTGAAGCCGCTGGCATTCTTGGAACCAACCCACCACACGATGCCGTTCAAGGGCGCTTCCGCCGTGGCCTGGTCCTGGGGCGTGAGCGTCACGGAATAATTTCCATCCGGCATGAGCGGCGTGCTGAAGCCGATGCCGATGCTGCTGTAAGTGGCCGGCACGGTCGCGGTCAGCGCCTTGGCCGGCCCGATGTTGGCGGCGAAACTGTTGGAGGTCGTCTGCACCAGCGCCACGAGCGCGGCGTTGGTGGCCGCGAGCCGGGCCGCGAGCGTGTTGCTCGCCGTGACCGTCGCATTGCTGACCGCCGTGATCTGCACCTGCAGCGCGTTGCTGACGGAATTCAAATTGTAATTCCAAATAACGGAGAGCGCATTACTAACGGCCGTGGTGCTGAAGAGCGTGAACATACTGACGCCGCTGATGCTGGCGTTCGCGAAGTCCGCATTGCCGGCCACCTCCAGCGCGTTGGTTCCGGGATTGTTCGTGTTGATGCCCACGCCGCCGCGCGCCCGGATCAGGAACTCGTCCGGGGCCGTGGTGGTGAAGTTGTTGGTCAAGCCCTGGCTGTCCGACCAAACAAACGTGCTGTTCTGGTTGGCGACCGCGCCGGCACCGGCGGCGATGGAATAACTGCAGCCGCCGACCTGATTCTTGTAGCCGCCCAAAACCAGATTGAAGTAACCAAAACCGCCGGCGGTGCAGTTCGTGCCACCGACGATCACCGTCCCGGTGTTCGCCGACAAGGTGTCGAACATCCCGCCGATGATTTGCGAGTTCCAACAGGGCCATTGGATCAGGTCGCCAATGCCACAGAAGATTCCCAGCGCCTCGTTGGCCGGCGTCACGTTCTGCCCCGACACCTGGTTGCCGCGACCGCCGATGATGGCGCTGTTGTAAGCCGGCCACACCGGCCAGGTGTTGTTGGTGCCACCGAACGCGATGTTGTTCTGCGTGCCGTAGGGATTGCCAGCGCTCCCGATGTTGTTGGTGCCATTCGGCAGAAAGGTGTAAATCTGCGATTCGAGCACATTGCTCGCGCCATTGATTTGCGCGCCGAGGGCGGTCATCACCGTGTTGGTGGCGTTGGCGTAGAGCAGGCCGGCCGGCAGCGCAAGCTGCAGGCAAAGGTTGCCACCCACATTGTTGGTGGTCAGCAGCAGCCCGTTGGCCGCGAGGATTTTTTCCGTCAGCGTGCCGGGATAATTATCCCCCGGCGAGCCGTTCACCCGGAAGTTGGAATTGTTCGTATAGGTGTAGGTGCCCACCGCCGGAGCCGCGAGGCCGATGTTCAGGACGTTGGTCTGGTCCGGCACGTTGAACGGCAGCGAATAGTTCAGGCCCGCGATCTGCAGCAGGTAGCTGTTGGGATAGAGATTAAACTGCGCCACACCGTTGGTGTCGGGATTAACCGTCTGCGCCGCGCCGGTGATGAGGTTGGTGCCATAGATCGTCACCTGCGTGGAATAAACCGGCTGGATGGAGATGGCGTTGGTCAGCGGGTTGGGACCGAAGCCATAGGCCCACAGAAAATTGTTGGCGGAATAAATGCAGGGCGTTCCTAATGCGGAAGGCGGAGTGCGGAGTGCGAAAAAAAACAAGGCGAGCAGCAGCACGCGTTTAATCGTCAATCGTAAATCGTGAATCATAATTTTTAGAGGTTGATAGTGCGGGTGACTTTTCCAAATTGGACCGAGTATTCAAAAATGGTGCTCTGGCCGTCCCAGCTCACACACTTGATTTTGGGGCGGACGCAGTTCTGGAAAAAACGCGTCGTCCCATCGTGGTTCAGTTCCTGCAGGATGCCGGGCGCGATGCCCAAGATCACCGGGAGGCTGGCGGGGTGATCCAGCCGGAATTGTTCCGCCGCAGCGAGCGTCAAGTGGTTGCGGTCCACGCGCCAGGTGAGGGAATGGATGCCGTTGCCATGCTCGATCAACACCCCGAACGCCGCCCCGCCGAATTTCACCAGCTCGCTCTGCGGATCGAACTGCGGGGTGGCCCCGGAGATGCGATCACCCACGGCGTCATCACCCAGCGTGATTGGCTGGTTGTTTCCCCCTGGATAAAAGATGTAGCAGATGGCCGGCACAATTGGCATTGCGCCACCGCTGCCGGTCGGCGGCCGTCCAACGGCAGCCGGCCGGCAGGATGACAATTATTGGTTGGCGGTGGCGGCGGCCGGCGCGGGCACCGGATTGGCGGCCAGCCATTTTTCGAGATGTTCAAAACGGCTCAACGCGCCGTTCAACACGCCGCTGCGGATCGGGGCGAGGAAGGGACAGTTGGCGAAGTGCGGGTCTTTGAGCAAGCCCTGGAGCGTGGCGTCGGCCGACGTCAGCGCCGTCTTCAGGCCGTCAAGAGTTTGGCCGGCCGTGGCCGACGTGAGGGCGGTCGCCGCCGGCAGGCCGGGAGCGGAGTCATTGATGAGGAGGATCTTGGTTTTCATTTTTGTTTTGTGTTTGATGGTTTAGTTGCGCGGAATTTTAAGCGAAGGCTAGGCGCGTGGTGGACGCGCCGGTCATGGCGGTGACGAGCTGCAGCTCGCCGTGCCGGTTCAGCTTGTTGTCGAAGTGATACGCGATCTTGCGGAGCGCGGTGGAATAGACCGTGATGCTCATGCCGGTCGCGGTGACGACGGCATTGTTGGCGTTGTCGCTCCGGCGCGAGCCGATCACGAAGTTCAGCGCCGTCTGCAGTTGCGTCGTGGACGGCTGCTGCGGCAGGAAGGAAAGCATCCCGCGATAGCCCGCGACCTTTTTATCAATCGTGATGTTGCCCTGCTTGATCGGGTTGGTCTTGAACTCGTGCGAGAGTTTGAAGCCGGCCTCGGCAAAGACGTTGGACCAGCCGGTGACCGCGCCCCAGGCGAGCGTGGCGAGCTGCTCCTGATGCGAGGTCGGATAATCACTCTGCGACCACGCGGTGGTGTTTTCCACCAGGAAGGCGTCGGCATCCGTCAGCGCCTTGCCGTCGCCGAGGAACGCGGTCATCTCCGCATCGCCGTAAACCGACTCGCCCAGGCCGGCGTAAACCACCGGCATCGTGGTGGTGATCGCGCGGGTGAGCGTGAAGCCGTGGCCTTCCGCGCCGATGATGGTGACCGCCCGGTTGGCCGCGCCGATCAGTGGCGCACCGGTCTGCGCATAATTGTAAAACGCATTCGGCAGCAGCACGCCGCGATAGCCGGCCGTCCAGACGGACTTCGGCTTGAATTTCACGGTCCACCAGCCGTCCACCAGCGCGTCATCCTGCTCGCCGAGGACGGCGGAGGGAAGGGCGCGAAAGACGGGGTTGGGTTCGAGCACCACATCGCCTTCGGTGTAGATGGTGCCGTTGGGGTCGGTGATCTTGCACGGACCGCCGATGGTGATTTGGCCTTCAGTTAGGGATGGCATATTTTATTTTGGTTATGGTTTTAGTTGATGAGCAGATCGGCGGTTTGGGAGGGCAGGAGCGGCGAGCCGCCGCCGGCCACGGGTGCCCAGGCGGCAGCCAGGATGATAGTGTTAGCTTCAACTTGAAAAGGTCCGGCATATTTCGTCGCGGCTTGTTCGCCCGGAAGGCTGCCGTCATTGTCCGGGGCCGGCGTGCTGAAGCCATCGGTCGTGTAGTAAACGTCCGAGCCATCGGTGACGGTCAGCGTCACATTGCGGCCGCCGTCCACCGTGATCACCGGCGTGGCCGCGCGTGCCGGCTGCGGGCGTTCCTGCCGGAGATAACAGACCGCGCGCACGCCCACGATGCCCTGGTCGGCATAGCGCGCATCCGGCACCACGGCCGCATCGCGCAGGATCAGCCCGCTAGACCGCCAGAGCCGCCAGTTCCATAAAAAATCAATCATCAGGTCCGCCCAGTCGTCCGCGCCGCGCATCGTGCCCACGCCCGGTGTCCAGTTGGAATCCGGCTCCTCGTAGATGCCCACGCTGTATTCGCGCTCGCGCTGCAGGCCGTTCTGTTTCGGAAACCGCAGCGTCGGAATCTGGATGATGTTGCCGATGCCCACCAAACCATTCTTTGCCGGCGTCTGATAGATCGCGTCCTGCTGCACCTTGCTCGCCAGGTATTCCCGGCCCAGCACCGTGTTGGTGGCGTCAAAAACCGGGCAGGAACGAATCCCGCGAAAAAGCGCATACTGGATCGCAATGTTGTCTTGGAGCGGTTTCATATCAGTTTTGCGCCAGGCTCCTTTCAATCGCCGCCATGCCGACCTCGGCGAATTCATCCGACGTCGGCACCAGCGCGAGGTTGCGCTGCAGGGTGATCTGTTTGGCGAACGCAAATTTTTTGTTCAGCTCCTTCAGCGCATTCGCCTGCTCATCCTTGTTCAACGGAGCCAGGACGGTGCGCGTGCGGCGGCGGCCCTTCTGCACCTCGCCGGTGAGCGTGATTTTCTTTTTCGATTTCTGCCACGAAATCCCCGCGCGCATTTCCGCGTAGGATTTTCCGTAAGTCTCCGGCGTGATGCCGAACACCAGGCACCGGGCGTGGACCGGCCGGATGACCGCGCCCTCGTATTGCGCGCGGAGACCTTGTTTGTGCGCGGTAAGATTCACCGTGCCTTCGCCGGCGATGGCTTCCACGCTGTCCGCCGCCTCCTCGCCAAAGCCAGTGGACGGGAACGCCGCGAACTTGCCCGGCAGGCGCGGATAATGTTTCAGCCGGTCGCGCCAGAACGCCCGGAGCGGATCGCGCACCACGCGCGCCAGCCGGCCGGGCTGCACCGACTCCATCAACTGCGCCACCGCCGGTGTGGCGTTGTCGGCCGTGATGGAGATTTGCGCGCTGATGCTCATTTTATTTTTCGGCGTGGCGGGCGATGCCGGCGCAGGCCCACATCATGGCCTCTTCGCACTTGGTGATGGCGGCGGCTTTTTCCCGGCCGGCGCTGGCCGGGAGCGATTCGTCGATCAGCCGCGCCAGCTCCTTGGCCTTGGCCCGGACGGCCGCGTGCTTTTCCGCCGCGTTGCCGACCGGCGGGTGATATTTGAAATTATGTTCGAGGGTGGCATTCATGTGAGAAATTCAAACGCCTGGGCGCGGCGGAAAACCGGCGGGCAGGAAAACGCCTGGGCGACGAGCTGAAGGAAATGGCGGCGGCGATGTTTCATGCGGCCTCCGGGATGGTGAACAGTTGCTTAAAATCGTAATCCGCCGGCTTCGCCCGCTCATCCGTGGCGAGCAGGCCCAGCTCGATGGCTTCCAGGCGCGGCACTCCGTCCGTGCCGTAGCCGGAGTTGAACGCGAACGGCGCGAACGGATTGCCGAGCGTGTCGTCATAGCCGCCGGCACCCGCGCCCAGCGCCGCCCAAACCCCGCTGGATTTCAAGGCCACCATGCGGCCGGTTTCATTGAACACGCGCAGCGCTTCATCATCACCCGCGTCGGCGCACGCCTTCACCCAGCGGCCGTCCTCGGTGTCCCACGCCTCGTCAGGCACTTCAATGATCGCGCCCTTGGGGCCGCGCTTCTCGCCACGGGGCAGATCGCGATCATAAATGCGGTGCAGTTCCCACGCGGGATATTCGTCCACGTCCGTCTGGTCCGTGAGGAAATGGCCCGCGCCGCGCATGACCTTGTTGGCGACATCAAGTTTAAAGCCGAGATTCAGTTCGGCGACGAGCGCGGCACCGTTTTCAAACCGCAGCAGCAATTTATTGATGTCGCTGGTCAGGCTGGCCGGGGTCGCGCCTTCCGTGACCGTCCGGGTTTCCCCCAGCCGCAAGGTCTGCACCGGCCGCGCGATGGACTGCAAACCGTCGAGAAATTTCTGGAGCAACTGGCGCTTGGTTTTTTCGTCCAAGGCATCCGCGAACTGGACGAGCTGACGCCGCACCGCCGCCTCCGCCGCCGGCGGCACGCGGAAACCGCCGCGCTTGAGCTCGTCGAGGGCGGAGGTCAGATCGGTGGCCATGTCACAAACCTTCCTGCTGGCGGCGGCTCATGTGGCGGTGGCTGGGCTTGATGGCCGGCGCGGTGAGCGGCGTGGTGCCGTCCGGATTCTCCACGCGCGGCCGGTCCGCTTTTTGCGAGGCGATGAGCTGCAGCAAGTCTTCGGCATCCTTGCCGGCCTGTTTGCGCTCGTCGGTCTGCATGGATTTCAGCTTCGGAAAGCTGATGAGCCATTTCCACCGGGCCAGCGCGATGATGTCGGCGCGCAACTGGTCCGGCACGGTGCCGGCCGCACCCAGGGCGTTGCCGCCGGCCTGGATGCAGCCGCGCGCCATGCCCACGGTCCGATCCAGCACGGCCGAGATCGCGTCGGTCGTGCCCTGGATGTTTTGCAGGGTGGCCAACTCCACGGGTGTCAATTCACCCATGACTTCGTCGGTGCTGATGGCGGACCAGGGCATGATGATTTATTCCTTGGCGGCTTCCAGATTTGCCGGCGCGGATTCTTTCTCCGCCTTCGGTTTCTCCGCCTTCGGTTTCTCCGCCTTCGGTTTTTCCGCCTTCGGTTTTTCCGCCAGATTTTTGTGGTAGCTGATCCGCTGCGTCACTATCTGGATCGCAAACGTGATGTGCATCACATCGGTGGTGGCACCGCCCACTTCCTTTTGGATCTCCTGCGCGAGCTTGAGGCTTTCCTTCAGACCGGCGAGGAGCTGCTCACATTTTTTAATCATAATATTTTTTGGAAATTGGCGGCGGATGCACCAACCATCCGCCGCCGGATTCAAGGCGGCGTTAATACGCCGGTTCGGCGACCCGGTTGAACACCGAGCCTTGGTTGGTGAGGATGCCGCCGGTGCCGTTGCTGATGGCATACACATTCAGCGCCGCCACCCCCGCGAGCTGGGCCGGACTCCAGTTGGCAAATCCGGTCACCGTCGTGGTGCCGTTGGCGGCCTGCGTCACCGTCCAGGCATTTGTGCCGGGATAAGCCGGCGCGGCATAGTTGGTGCCGTTGCCCGTGGGCGCGATGTAAAACACCGCGCTGCCGGTGCCGGTGGAGGCGTTGAAGATCGGCGAGAAACTCACCCCGCTCTTTTTGGTGAGCGGGATGATGTTTGTCGTCGCGACCAACGTGGCGGACGGGATGACCTGGACATTGGCGTTGGTCAGCCCGGTCAGCGTGGTGGGAGTCACCTGCGCGCGGGCCGGCAAAGCCAGCGCGGCGAGGATGCCGATGATGCAGATCACCAGGAGCAACTGCACCAGGGTGAATCCGCCTTTTTTAAGAGATGTGAATTTCATTTTTATATTTGGATGAATGTTTTGGTTGGTGGCACCGCGACGGCAGCCGGCCTGCCGTCACGGTGCCGTGATTCAGTTGATGGCCAGCCGGCGCATGGAGAGCGTGCTGGTCTGCTTGATGTCCCGGCTCCAGTCCACCAAGTGGCCGCGCCAGAGGTTGTTCAACGACTGGTAGGTATAGACGTTGCCGAGGAACCCGGCACCGCCCACGGTGAACGCCTTGAACGCGCTCGGATCGTAGAGCGTCGCGCCCGGCACCGAGTAGTGCAGGAGGCAGGTGTTGGCCAGCGCGCGGGCCTTGTTCGCCGCCTGCGCCAGACGGGCCTGATCATACACGATGTTCGCGACCATGATGTCGCACGGGAAGATCAACGCCGAGTTGAGCTGGTCCGTGCTGATGCTCGACAGCGCGGAGGCCGCGCCGAACAGCGCGCGGGCCTTCACCTTGGGATGGTTGCGCAGCGCATTCCACGAAGCCACGTCGAGCGTGAGCTTGATGTTCTGCGTGCTGCCGCAATCCTGCGTGAGCTGGAGGAGCTGCGCGTCAATCTGGTCAATCGGATCGATGTCCGGATTGCTCCAGTTGCCGACGCCGGCCACGGCGTTGGTGTTGGCGATGACCGCCGTGCAGACGTCCAGAACGTGCGAGAGCGCCGCCTTGTTGAGCAGCGCCTTGATCTTGCCCTGGTCGAGCAGGTCGTTGGCCACGTCGCCGCCTTCCACGCCGGCGGCCTGGAGTTCGGTCTTGTCCACGCGCACTTCCAGCGCCTGCGGGCGGCAGGCGTAGGTGTCGTCCGAGGCCGCAAACCCGATCAGGACCGGGTCGCTGCCCTGGGCGCGGGCGGTTTTCTCCGGCAAGAACGAATTCTTGTCGTCGAATTTCTTGAACTGGCCGGCCGCACCGGGAACCGGTGTGGTGGGAGCCAGGCGTTCAGCCAGCTTGGTCACGTCCGCGAGGTCGTTCCAAAGGCCTTGGGCATACGCGGTCAACTGATAATTCAGTGTTGCGCTGCCGAGTGTTGAATTAGCTGCCATATATTTAGTTCGTTAATTTTTTCGGTTGTTTGTTTGTTTATTTGCCAGTGCGGCTCGCACTTAAGCGCCGATGACCGGCGTGAGGAACGTGACTTCCGCCAGATCGCCCGGCTGCGCGCCGTTCAGATCGGTGAGGATGGCGACCGTGACGCGCGCATTGCCCGCGCCCAGGTCTTTCGTCAGCGTGCCATCGGCGGCCTGCTGAAGTTTGTCCCCCAGGGACAGCGCCGCGCTGTTCGCGCTGATCAGGGCGCGCACCGGGCCGGTCAAGGCACCGATCACGCCGATGGCGTTGTCATAGGTGGAACCGGCACCCACGGTGCGCTTGCGCGCATCGAGGACGATGCCCACGGCCGGAACCGTGGCGGAGGCGTTCACCGCCGGAACGCCGGCCGCGAACGTGACGAGCTTGCCAATCGCCGCCGAAAGGTCGGTGGCGGTTTCGGGAAAAATTGCGTTTCCCTTCGCGAGGAGTGCTGAACTCATATTTTTATTGATGGATGTTTTGGTTGACTGCGTGGTCGCTTACTCGGCGGCCGGGGTGAGTTCCTGTTTGGCCTGGTTCCACGCGGCGTCAAACGAGAGGTGTTTGCCGGCGCGCAGTTCGTTGGCTCGGTTGCGGATTTTGACGGACAGCGCCTGCTGCGCCTTCTCGTCGGTTTCGACACCGGCACCCGCGCCGGCGGTGCCGGGCGGCTTGGTGTCACGATTGTGCAACTGCGTCTGCAGTTTGCCGGCGGCCGGGGCCGTGGGCTTGCTGACGCATTCCGTGAGGAACGTGACCCGGTCGGCGCGGTTCTTCATGCCGATCAAAACCGGCTTGAGCGTGACACGCTGGGGCGCGTCCGTCTTCAGGCCATGCGCGTCCATCAGGGCGTCGCATTGCTCGCCGACGAGTTCGGTGTTGCGGTTTTTGAGCGTGGTCACTTCCGCTTCCATCGGCTCAAGGACGACGAGGCGGTTTTTGAGGCTTGTAACTGCCGCGTGAACGGATGATTCATCCGCGTCGGCGGACAGTCCAAGCAGGGTGCAGACTGTTTTCATTTTTTTGTTCTTTGGTTGTTTGTTTGCTGTGCTGTCCGCCGGCATGTCGCCGGCGAAAGTGGTTTTATTCAGGATGGTCAGCGGCTTCACGCCCTTGTTGTTGTTGTCGTTGGTCAGCGAGAGGCCGGTGAGCTGCAGCGGCCGCATATATTCCCAGCCATCGGCGGCAGGGTATTTGTTTTTGATCTCGGTCGGCAGGTCCGCCGGTGCCACCGGCTCCCAAACGTCACCGGGATTCGTCTCGTCATATTCCGTGGAGACAAACCGGTAGATGCCGGTGTCCACCGCCTGTTGCCCGACGCCCGTCCAGCGGTTTTTCATCTGGTAACCATCGCCGGCCGGCGCGACGCGAAGCTGCTTGATCCAGCCGTAGGCGGCGCTGTCCATATCCTTCTGGCCGGTGGCATCGCGGTGATGGCGGAAATGTTCGCGGTCGATCAGCATCTCGCTCCCATGCGGCAGGGCGGAGCGGGCGGCGGCACTGTTGAAACGGTTCACGATGCTGGTGATGGCCTTGTCATCAATCACCTGGACGATCTTGCGGCCGTCATCCGCGATGCCGGGAAAGTAACCTTTGCCTTCGATGGGATACCAACCATCTTCAGGATGTTTGCAGTCACGATTCAGAATGGTGAGATTCATGCGGTGGCCTTTTTATTTTCAACGCAGGGGTTGACGGGCTGCTCCAATTTCTTCAGCCAGGCGTTGAACTCGGAAACCTTGGTGAAGGAGTTGATCTCCAGGAAATCCGCCGCGACGTTCCGGCCCAGCTCGCCCAGCCATTTCACCACGCGCTCGCCGGCCGCCGGCCGGGGCGAGTTAATCCAGCGACCGGTGCCAGGTTCGCGCAGCCCGCGATATTCACGGATGGCGTTGGCGAGTTTTTTGATTTTGTCGGCGCGGCTCATGCGGTCACCTTTTCCTTGGTTGCCGGTTTGGTGGTGGTCAGGCCCGCGATCAGCGCGGACTCCAGTTGCGGCGAAAGTTTTTTGGCGAGCGAATCGTCGGCGGTGATGGCGGCCGAAATCTGCGGATAGTCCGCCAGCAGCTTTTCAATCATGTGCTGCTGGATGCCGGGATCATCAATCGCCGCGATCTTTTCCAGGCGCGCGATGAGCGGCAGGATCATCTCATGCAGGGTCGCGCCGAGATCTTCTGGCGCGGTGGCGGCCGCCGGCACCAACGTCCGATTGTGAACCCGCAGCCGGTTTTTTAACTGCGTCATCGCCAGCGTGTCGCCGGGAGCCGGCTCAAGTTCATCCTCGGACAGCGGCAGTTTATTGGCGTCCGGATTCGGAGGCACGGTGTCAGCCTCAAATTCATAGCCGGTCTGCGCGGCGATGAAATCCGTCTTCACGTTTTTCCCGGCCTGCTTGAGCGTGTTGACGTTGGTGCAGATCGCGGACACGTCCACCTCGTTTTCCGTCACCAGGCAAAATTCCACGAGCACCGGCTGCAGTGGAAATTTTCCCGTCAGGAACGGATTGTCAAAATCCCGGCGGAACTGCTGCGCCACATCATTGCCGCGCGCCATCGCGATTTCCTTGAAGGTGTCGTCCTGCGTCTTGCTGCTGCCGCGCACATTGCCACCGCCGCCGCCCGCGCCGCCGGCCGCGTGTTCCACCAACATCTTCAGCTTGCCGCCGGTGCCAGCCAGCACCAGGTCTTCATCCAGCGAGCTGATATGCGTCTTGAAGAGCGCCGAGCCGTCGTGCGGCATATCGTTCTTCTTGTAATCGCTGCCGTGCGGCATCGCGCCGCTGCCGCCCTCGGAAATCTGTTTCGCCGAGGCTTCATATTCGGCGACCAGCTCCTTGGGGATGCCCGGCGGCATGATGACCACGCCGGACGGGATGCCGAAAATCTCATCGAAGGCGGACCAGTCTTTTTCGATCAGCTTGCGCCGCACGAAATTTTCCAGCCCGATCTCGTTGATGGGCCGCTCCACTTCGCGGATGATGAAATCCAGGCGCGGCAGGTTGTCGCCGCCGATCCGGTTTTTCTCGGACAGGACAAACTCCGGCGCGGTCATGGACCGGGAATCAGGATTCCAAAACCAGTCGCCAAACAAACCGTCGCGGCAGACGCAGAAGGTGAAGAGCGGCTCCAGATGCACCACCTCGCCGTCGAGGTAATGTTTCTGGCAATGGGCGTAGCCGGAAAAATCCGCGTGCGACAGATGCTTCAGCGCCTCGCGCAGATTATCAATCTGGCCGTAAGCCGCCTTGAGCGCCGCCTTTTGTTTTTCCGCGTCGGCTTCCGTGAAACCCTCTGGCAACTGTTCCTTGATCCGGACATCCCACTTGATGTTTTCCAGCGGAGCCTCGCAGCAGTCGATCAGCGCCTTCAGCACCGGGTGCCGGCGTTCAATCGTGCGATACGTCCATTGCGGGTAGGCATGGTCGCCGCGCTGGGTCATTTCATTCAGCGAACGGACGCGGGCGATGGTGAGCGCCGTCAGCGCATTGTAGTTTTCCCGCCAGCGGTTCCAGAACCGGACGATCTGGCCGGGCGTGCCGCTGGTCGTGCCGCCGCGCACCAGGGCCGCCGCCTTGCCGGCGGGTGCCTGGATGGCGGGAACATCCTTCACGCCGGGAGCGGTGGCGGGGACGTTGGACTTGGGAGCCGTTTCCCGGTTGCGAATCACTCGAACACCGTGGTGCCGGGTGACGACACCCTTTTTGCCGGTTTTAGACATGGAAACCTCCAAAAGTTCTGGCCACTGCCGCGCATTGCCGCCCCGCTGTGGCGTTGATGCCCCCATGAGCCGCTCCACGGAGCGGGAAAACGCCCTGCGGGCAGCCAGCGGCCTTCGTTGGGTGGTTAAAGTTCATCCCTCAACACTCCGATCCCGGCGCGAAGCCAGCAGTTGTGAGCGCCGGCCGCTCGGTGGTAGAAACCGGCCAAAGGAAACATTGACCGGCGAGCCGCAAACAATCTCCGCCAGCTTGGAGTAGCCATCAGCCAGGAGGAAATGGTTCTCGCACTGGTCCACATATTCACCCATCGTGCCATCCGCCTCCTTTTCCCGCTCACTGCCGGTGATCAGATGGGCGTCCACGGTGTCCAGGATCGGCGGATGTCCCGGCGTCAGGCGCGGCAGCAACATGGCCGGGGTCTCGCGCACCTTGCCGCCGACAATCTCCACGACCCCTTCCGCCGGCGTGAGAAATTCCCGGACCACCCGGTCAATGGACTCAAACCGGTTGCAGGAAATCATCGGCACAAACTTGGTCTGGCCGCCCTCCTCAAAAAACACGATGTCCTGCTCAATGCCGGCACCGAGCTTGTTCTTGGTGAACCGCACGACCGCGCATTTCAAATTCAGCCAGCGGGAATTCCGTCCGTCCCAAGTCAGACCGCCCGGCAGGGAAACGTAGGCATCTTTCGCATTGCTGATCGCCGGCCATTCCGTCAGCGACTGGAGTCCGTTCAAGCCCAGCGCAATGGTGCGCGATTCATTCACCAGCGGCCGCTCGTCAATGAACAGCGCCGAGAGGCCCAGCCGGGCAAACAAGGATTGCGCGCGGGCCACCACGTCGCCGGCGCTCATGCGTTCCGCCGCGAGCAGTCGCTTGGTTTGGGCTGCATCCACCTCGCGGGCAAACAGCCAGCAGCGGTCGCCCATGTCCAGACCGCCAAACGCCGTGCAGCCTTCCCGCGCACGCGGAGCCAGGTCAAACACCTCCACGCTGCGCGCCCGGTCCATCGTGGCCGGCGTGAGCGCCTGCGCGGTGCTTTGTGGCAGGCCCAGCACATCGCAGCGGAAGACGATCATTTCCTCCGGGTCAGCGACGGCCGACTGGAACCGGCCGACGATTTGCGAGAGATCAATCGCGCCGATGGCGAGCTGGGAAATACGGAAGGACCAGTTGCGCTGTTTGATGCGGGCCGGCGCGCGATGTTCTTCCACCGGTTGTGAGCGGTCAAGCTGCGCGCCGCAGGCAACACACCCAAGATAATAAGAATTCAGCGGATCATGCGTCGCGACCGTGGCGTCGCTATCATCCCGCTTGAAATCACCGCCCCAGGTTAATTTTGGCGCGGCCAGCTCGGAAAACTCCAGACCTTCAGCCGCCCAATAGTCCATCCGGACGATCTGCGGAAATTCCTCCTCGGCATTGTGAACCCGGCCGCATTTTGGGCAGACGAAATTGAACACACCCTGGCTGCCGTCCTTCCACGCCTTGTTCATCCCGCGACCGTGGACGCGCTGGGTGCCGATCTTGAAAACAAAACGCAGGTCGCTGGCGGTCAGACGGCCCCGGACGAACTTCATCATCTTGGGCTGGATGTCATCCACCTCGTCCATCGCGGCCGCATCCATGCTGAAGGTGGTCGGAACTTTGCCGAGGCCGCGAATCATGCCGACTGATTTCCGCTGGCCATCGGTTACCAGGAATGCGCCCTTGCGATTGACGGCCTTCCCGGATTTGTTCAACGCCTTGCCGACCTGCACCATTTCCGCAAACCAATCAATCTGGTCCACCACGTCCGGACGAAACTTGGAATCCACGATGCCTTCCACCAGATCATCGTCGGGCAGATACAAGCCAAAGTTGCGGAACTGCTGGGAAGTAATATAGGCCGCCAGATTCAACTCCAGAATCGTCTTGCCGAATTGCGCGCCGCCGGCGAGCGAAACTTCCGCATCCGCCAATTTTTCAGAAATAACCCGGTCCACCACGCGCACGACCGCCAGCAACGCTTCGCGCCCGGCAAATGAATACGAGCCATGCAAACCCCGGCCGCTCGGCACGCGGGCATCGTTGAGCAGAAACTCCTCGAACGATTTACGCAGCGGCGCTTTCACGCCGCGACTGTCGCTGACTTGCGCGTCAAGCTGTTCGAGAGCCGATGTGGACGTTCCACTCATTTTGTGGATTCCTTGATCGTCGCGCGAAACGCATCGTAGGCTTTCTTCGCCTCCGGGTTGCCTTTGATATGCGCCGCCAGTTCGGCCAGCCCGGACTCCAGCTTCGTCCGCAGACCTTCCTTGAATTTCTCCCGGTCGAACTCCAATTTCTTCTGCGCCCGCGCCTCGGCTTGCTTGCGCAGCTCGATCTTCATGTTCTCCTGGGCCGCCGTGGTCTTGGCGGTCGCGGCCGTCAGCAGCCGGTCCACCACCGGCAGGTTCGCTGCAATGGTGCTGCCGCCGGTCAGCTTCGCCTGCACCAGCTCCTCGCCCACCATCGTGATCACCGAGTCCAGGACTTCCGCCTGCTGCCCAGCCGGCAACGTAGCCGCCCGGCCGCGCAGCTTCTCCACAAACTTGGAAACCTGTCCCAGCCCGTTCAGCGTCTGCTCGGTCACCAGCCGGCGCTTGATCTGCGACAGCGTCTCGATGCCCGGCAACTGGCCCGCGCGCTTGCTGCCCTTGGGCCACGTCGGACAGTCCGGCTGGATTTCCTCCAGCTTCTTGCCCGACAGCACCAGCGCATACACCAGCTCCAACGCCTCCAACGATTGCAGCGACAAAACCTTTTCGTAGGCATCCGCGCGCAATTCGTCGAACGACTCCGGCGAGACGTTGAAGCGCTCCAGCAGCGCGATTAAATTTTCGCGCTCCGTTGAGTTGGAATTTTTGTTGCTCATTCATTACAGCAGTTTTTTACTGCGCAAATAGTCGTCGCCATCCGCCGTCAGGAGGTGCAGCTCGGCGCTGGCCGTGTGCGCCTTGGGCTTGAGCGCCAGCAGATTCTTGCCGCGCAGATACTGCAGTTGCGCCGCCAGCGAGTCCGGCCCGCGCGCCTCCAGCTCAAAGCCGGCCGCCTTGACGGAGATGTCCAGGGAGAACGTCGTGATGCCGTTCGGAAAGCGGGCGGCCGCGCACAGGATAAAATCGCGGACGGATTGGAGTTCGAGATCGCTCATCGTCTTGCCAGCTCCTGTTGGATGAGCACGAGCTGCGAGGTGAGCTGCTTCATCTCGCCCTTCGTCTCGTGCATGGTGGCGTTGGTGGAATTAAGCTGCGTGCTTAACAGGGTGATCTTGCGCTCCACCTCGTCGCGGCCGCCGCGCTCCACGCCGCCGATCTTGGAAAACAGCTTGTCGTGGTCGTCCTTGTTTTCCGCGACGTGATTTTCAAACGCCTCCTTGGCGGCGAAAACCTTATGCAACTCCTCGCTAATCGTGACGCTCACCGGCTGCTGGATCTGCTGGGGCGTGCTGGCCTGCTTGCGAAGCAGCTCCGTCTGATCACGGAAGGAATCCGACTGCACCTTCATGTAATAGACCATCAGCGCCGTCAGCAGCAGCATGACACCGGTGCCGCACATGGACAGCACGGCGATGGTGGATGTCCACGAAGGTGTTCCCCCGGAGGTGGTGGCGTCAGCTAACATCATAAAATTATTTCCCCGCCTCCTTCGGCAGCAGATCGGCGAGCGGGTGCGCGTGCAGGTATTGCAGGACGGCCCAGCCGAAGGCGCTCAAGAAAATCAGCGCGAACTGCTGCAGCGTGAACGCCGCGACGTTCAGGTTCAGTTCCGCCGCCGCCTGGTGGACCGAGGCCGCGCCGCCATAAATGATCACCGAGTTGACGGCGGAGTCGAACGCCGTGGCATTCATCGCCAGCCAGTAGCGCAAAATGTAGGGTGGAATTTTCATAGTCACTTCCAGCTCCAGATCTCCTCCACCAGCAGGTCGGAGATTTTTTCGTAGTCGCCGGGGCAAACCGCGCCTTCGGGATAATTGGTATTGAACAGCGGCAAATCGCAGTTGCGGAAAAACAAATCGCCGAACTCGGAGCAGATCAATCCTTCGGTCGGAACATCGATCAGATAGAACCGCAGCAGATCAGCCCAGCCATACTTGGTTCCGTCCACCGTGGCGAACCACGTTATCCCCTTGGCGAAGTCTGGAATCAATTTCGGCCGATACACCCGGCGCAGGCCATCCACGCGCAGCGCATATTTACCCACGCCGACGCCATTGCGCGACGCCACCGAACGGCCGTCGCCGACATAGACCTCGATGTGCGAGACATCCGACCAGGTGCGGAACTGGATCAGCCGGCTCACCAGATCGGTGCCACCATAGAGCAGAATGTCGCCGGGCATCAGCTCCGGGAAATCATTGATGGTGGTCGCCGGTTTCATTTCAAAAAAGATTGCAGCCCGGATTCGCGGCTGCGCGTAAGCGCAGTCCCACGCGATTTACCTGCGGCCGTCCGGGCGCGGCCTCGTTCGCATTGGTTTTTTTAGAATCGTTGTTCACGACTAATTTGGGTGCAGCGTCACGCTGCTTATTTCACCACGCCGTTGGTCGTGACGATGATCGGATTACCCTTCCTGTCCATGCCGACAACCGGACTGGAGCCATACGATCCGGTCACCGGGTTGAACACAGAGGCGGACACCGGCGCATAGCTCGTCAGGTTCGTCGTGGTGGAAACCGATTCATCGGCGGTCTGGTTGATGATGCTCGCGTTGCCGTGCGCGGAGGCGTTGTAAGGCGCGGTGGCCACAACGCCGGCCGTCGAGGTCGGCAGACTGCGCCAGATGGTCCGGCCGAAGCCGCACTTGATCTTGAACGGCGTCACATACGAGTTGCCGATGACATCCGCGTTCAATCCGTAGAACGTGTCCTCCTGCACAACGACCTTGTCGCGCAGCGCGTCATACATCTCATCCGCCTGGACGATGGTGTTGGTGACGCCGTTCTCCACTTTCGTGGTGGTGGTGTGGTGGCTGGTGGCGCAGCCGGTGAGGGTGAACGTCGCCACCGCGAGGGCCGCGACACAAAGAATTTGGAGCGTTTTTTTCATGTTCGATTTTTATTTGGTTGAGGGTTGACTGCGGAAGGAAGACGGCGATGACAACCGACGAGACGCAAGTGATGAGCTTCGCGAAGAATCGTTGATGGCAGCCATCGCCGAAGATTGGCAAATGGAAACAGGAGCGGTTTGGACTCCCGGCAGGTTTTGGTTTATCGCGTCGCTCATCTGCCGAGACGATGGCAGAGTTCCATGTGGAAATATCGCCGACGGTCGGCGAATACGGAGGGGAATCAGGAAAGGCGGCGGGACTTTAAGAAATCAACAATGCTGGCACGAGCAAAAACCGTGTAACTGTTCGGCCCATCCTCCTGCCGGGGCGGCCGGGTGATGGTGAAAAAGTCTTTGAGATTGTGGATGTGATCCGAGGAGCAGGCCAGAATCCGTTTAAGCTCCGTGCTGCGGAGATCGCGGTTGGGCAGGATGAGCTTGTAAACATCCTCCTCCCCCAGCGCCGGCATTGGCTTTTGATAGCAGAAGGCCCACGCGCACGGCGCGTAGATGCGGATGCAGGGCGTCTGGCCCTCGCCGCGCAGCAGCGCGATGTCCCAGGCGAATTTGATCAACTGATTCTCCACGTCCTGCACCAGCGTCGCGTAATCACGGTCAAAGAAATCCGCGCACGATTCCAACGCGAGGGTTGGTTTCGTGCGCGGCAATTCGACACCGGTTAATTCGAGCTGGGCCATTGAAATTAAATTGGTGGCGCGCACTGGCCGGACGCCGTTCTAGGGATCGCCGTGTTCATGTCAGCACCGCCACCGTGAGCCATGAGCATAGCACGCACGGTCAACACCCTTTTACCACTTCGTAAGCCGTGCGCTCGGCTTCGATCAGAAACCGAAGTGC
>Ga0007854_10000455_pt1 | contig 26445 bp, 24 predicted proteins | sample CryBogCBH12Aug08_FD_60382 | JGI IMG/M metagenome (GOLD analysis project Ga0007854, IMG submission 60382) | Freshwater microbial communities from Crystal Bog, Wisconsin, USA - CBH12Aug08 | ecosystem: Environmental > Aquatic > Freshwater > Lake | place: Crystal Bog, Wisconsin, USA | collected... | reverse complement strand
CACCCCAGACGGCGGGGTATGCTTGGGGGCCCTCGGCAAGCAGGAATTTGCGTGGCACCCGCACGTTGTCAAAAAACAGCTCGCCCTGATTCAGGCTGCGCTGCCCCATTTTCTCCAGCGGTTTGCCGCGGGTAATACCCGGCAGATCCAGCGGCATCAGAAATGCTGCACCATCTGCCAGACCCACGCTCGAGTTTTCAAAGCCTGCAAATACAGCACCCGATCCGGCGATCGTGCCGCACGATACCCAGGCCGCTTTCTGTCCGTTGAGGATGAAGTCTTCGCCATCCCGACGTACTTTGAGCTGCGGTTTGATGCGCGGGTCCCGATACGATGGCTCGGTGTATGCCACGTTATCGCTCCCATGGTTGGGCTCGGTAATGGCCAGGCAGCCAATTTCGTCGCGCTGTGCAAAGAATTCAGCCAAATCGTTACGGCCGAATCCGGCTGCAAACACGCTGCTCATCTGGTGCAATCCGCAGGTGATGAAAAGTCCACAATCACCTGCCGCCATTTCTTCCAGAACCATGCAATGCAACAGTGCATGTTGTGCGGCACTCAAGTCCGGATCGTGGAAGCTTGCACCACCGCCAAATCCTAGTGCCTTATAGCGATTCAATACATCCCATAACGGCGATTGCGGCGCAATCACCTCTTCCGCGCTCATGCGGTCGAGCCTTATTCCGGCCGGACGCATGACCTCCCTGGCAAAGCGGCGGCAGGTGTCGCGGATGGTCCGCATTTCGTCAGTGATGCCGACGTCCAGGTCATCAAATTCCATGACGTATTCCTCTTTTTTTGACACAGGTATTTATTAGAAATTAAATTAATCGTTCAGTCAATTAATTTACTTAGGGGATTACCCGTAGTTGATTGATACAGGCAACTCGCGGGGCCTGCGCTTACGCTTGCGCTCAGGGTTTGTCGGGCGATTGGGCGAAGTGCCCCATGATGAGGTGCTGAAAACTGCGCAGCATCTGGGCGTAGGTAGACTCGCTGTGTACCACCCCGTGCATCAGTCCAAGGCCGATAAAGCAGGCCAGCAGGACCCCGGCCGAACTGGTAATGTCAACATCCGCTCGCAATTCCCCTCTTGCCCGGGCACGTTCCAGTAGCGCAATAAACAGCTTCAGAAAGGAATCTTCGGACGCATCAGCCACTACCACCAGATCAGGGCGCTGCTGCACTTCGGCCACTGCGCTACCGGCAAAGCGCATCAGTCCGGGCCTTGATTCCGAAAGCGCTATCACGCGCTCCAGACCCAGACAGAGTTGTTCCATGCTGGTCACGTCAGGCGCCTCTTCGCACGCCTCACGGTAGGCTTGCAGCAGGCATTCGTTGGCTTCGCGCAGCGCGCAGCGGTACAGGTCCTGCTTGGAAGCAAAGTAGTGATAAAGCAACCCGGTAGTGACCTGCGCACGCTGGGCTATGTCGCGGTTGCTCGTTGAGGAATAGCCGCCTTCTGAAAAGCAGACGATGGCGGCGTTCAGAATCTGCGCTTGCGTCTGCGCTGCATTACCGGTGCCGACTGGACGACCGGGACCCCGGGACTTTTTATTTTCCATGGATTCGTAAGTTACACGATATGGGACATGGTAGCCTAGCGCGGCATACCCAAAGCGCGCTCAGCGATCAGGTTGAGCTGGATTTCATTGGTTCCGGCATAAATGGTGTCCGCCCGGCTCGACAACCAGAGCTGTTGCAGTGCCATACGTTGCACATCGCCCTCGGCGCGTTCGGCATCTGCACCGAGCACGTCCATCGCCAGATCACCCAAATCGCGACGCCAGTTCGACCAGAGATATTTGGCTATGCTGGACGCCCGGGCGTCTGCAGGCGCGCCGTTTACCCGAAGTGCATGGCTACGCAGGGTCATCAGCCCCAGTTCTGCCGCAACCAGTCGGGGACGAATCAACGGATGGCGTGCCGCCGCATTGCTCTGCGCCACGGACAACACCACATCCAGCTCGCTACGGAAATGCGCCTGCTGGCCGAGGGTGGAGGCGCCACGTTCGCAACCAAGAAGGTACATTGCCACAGCCCAGCCCTGACCAGGCGCGCCCAGATGCAAGCTGCCTTCGGTGCGTGCACCATCAAAAAACACTTCGTTGAACTCGCTGCCGCCAGTTATCTGCCGAATCGGACGCAGCGTGATTCCCGGCTGCGCCAGCGGTACCAGCAGCAAAACCAGCCCCTGATGGCGTCTGGACTCGGGCTCGCAACGCGCCAGCACGAAAATCCAGTCGGATTCGTGGGCCCAGGAGGTCCAGATTTTTTGTCCGTCAATCACCCATTCGCCGGTCTGAGGATCGCGTCTGGCGCGGGTTTGCACGGCTGCAAGATCTGATCCAGCACCGGGCTCAGAGTAGCCTTGGGCCCAGTAAGAAGTACCTGCCAGAATGCCCGGCAGGAAACGCGCCTGTTGTGACGCCGTGCCATGCGCAATCAGCGTGGGCGCCAGCAATTGCTCGCCAATATGGCCAAGCCGACCCGGTCCGCCGCAGCGAACGTACTCCTCATGGAAAATGATCTGTTGGCCCAGCGGCAGTTCGCGCCCGCCGTAAGCGCGCGGCCAACCCAATCCGGTCCAACCGCCCAACGCCAGTTGTTGCTCCCAGCGTTTGGCGAGTGCCGCGTCATAGCCGGCCGCACCCAGTCCGCTGGCGCCACGCAATGGCTCAAACGCGCCGCTCAGGTGTTCAGCCATCCATTCACGAACACTGGCGCGAAACGCTGCGTCAGATGCACTCTCCTGAAGGGTCATAGCGCCACCTCGGCAACTTGGGAAGCATCCAGCAGATGCCGTGCAACCTGTTCACACCACCACTCCCTGGTTCCCAGACGTTGACTGTTGCGCTGGGCCCGCCGCAAAAAGCGGTGTGGGTCAAATTCCCACGTAAAGCCCATGCCACCATGCAACTGGATCGCTTCCCGGCTACAAAATAGTGCCGCCTGATCCGCCTCCAGCCGGGCCTGCGCGGTGTAGCGCATCAAATCTGCAGGGTCTGACCCTGCTGTCGCTGCGTTGGCTGCAGCGACTGCACCATAAACGGCCGAGCGTGCCCGCTCAACAGCCACCAGCATAATGGCACAGCGGTGTTTCACCGCCTGAAAGCCGGCAACCGGTTTTCCAAACTGCTGACGCTGGCCGGTATAGCTCAGGGTCAAATCCAGGCTGGCCTGTGCGACGCCAAGTTGTTCTGCAGCCAGTGCAATGGCACTCAGACAGCCAGCACGAAGCCAGGCCTGCGCCAGTTGTGTGCCGCGGCACAGGCAAGCATCCGCGCTCAGTTCCACCGCCCGGGCCGAGACGTCCGCGCTGCGACGGGTGGCATCCAATGGCACAACCGCCTGCACGTGAAGGCCCTGGGCATAGCTTGGCACCAGAAATAGCAGGAGTTCGCCTTCGGGGGTGTGCGCCGGCAACAGACAAGCGTTTGCCCATTGGGCCGAACCGACCAGTGGCCAGTCACCCTGAAGCATCCAGCCACCTGCAACCGGCGTGGCACGCGCCGAAATCGGTGCCTGCGCATCGGCAGACGCCATTGCCAGAGCCAGGATCTGTCGACCTGCCCCAACCTCCGTCAGCAAACGTTGAATTGCATTACAGGATGGCAACTCGCGCAGCAATGTTGCAGCCATTACCACGCTGTCGAAATAAGGTACACATGCCAGATGTCGGCCAAGTTGCTCCTCCAACAACACCACCTCCATCATCCCCAGACCCATGCCCTGCACCGACTCCGGCAGGTGCACCCCGCACCAACCCAGAGCCCCCACTTCTTTCCACAAGGCAGCGTCGAGGCCGTCGCCCTTCTCACTGACCGCGCGCACCTGCGCCAGACTGCAGGCTGCGTCCAGCATTGCAGCTGCGCTGTCGGCAATCAGTTGCTGTTCGTCCGTCAGGGTGATATCCATTTGCACTCAGGTTCCGTAAACCTTCTGCGGCGGTTTGCTCTGCTCCAGAAGCAGTCGCACCACTGGGGCCAGTTCTGCTGGCTCCCAGCGCGAACCCTTATCCATGATGCGACCGGTGTGCCAGCCATCAGCCACCGACAACTCGCCCCCCCGGGCCTCGAAGCACCGCCCCGTAACCCACGCCGACAGGGGGCTTCCGAGCCAGACCACGATCGACGCCACATTCATTGGGTCCCAGACATCGAAGCCACTCTCCGGCTTTTTCACCATATCGGGCATGCCGGCTTCTGTCATTGCGGTGCGCGCGGCCGGTGCGAGGCAGTTCACCGTGACTCCATACCGCGCAAGTTCTGCCGCCTGCACCAGCGTCAACCCGGCGATTGCGGCCTTGGCAGCAGAATAGTTGCTCTGACCGATAGAGCCCTGCAACCCGGCGCCTGAGCTGGTGTTGATAATGCGCGCGTCGACCGCATTGCCCGCCTTCGCAGCATCACGCCAGCGGCGGCCCAACACATTGGACAAGCAAAAATGCCCCTTCAGGTGAACGCGCATGACGGTATCCCAGTCGTCTTCCGTAAGCGACAAAAACATGCGATCCCGCAGGACGCCAGCGTTATTGACCAGCACATGTACTTCGCCGAAGGCGGCCAGGGCGGCATCGACAATGGCTTGCGCGCCAGCCACGGTGGTAATGTCGCCACTGTTGGACAGTGCGCGCCCCCCTGCCGCCACAACCTCAGCCACCACGCCAGCGGCGGCGTCCTCCCGGATGTCGTTGACGACCACATTTGCACCCTCGGCAGCAAATGCCAGCGCATATGCGCGACCCAGGCCTCCACCGGCGCCGGTAATCAGAACAGTACGTTGATCGCAAATCCCCATGATTCAGAGTCTTTCAATAATAGTTACGTTGGCCTGACCGCCACCTTCGCACATGGTTTGCAGGCCGAAACGCCCACCAGTGCGCTCGAGTTCGTGCAGCAATGTAGTCATCAGTTTGGCGCCAGATGCGCCCAGCGGGTGCCCCAATGCAATCGCGCCGCCATTGACATTGGTGCGCGCATGCGGGTAACCGGTTTCTTTCAGCCAGGCCAACACCACAGAAGCAAATGCCTCATTGATCTCAACCAGATCGATGTCTTGCAGCCGCATCCCCGCTTTTTTTAACGCATGTGCTGTGGCCGCAATCGGTGCGGTGAGGTGCCAGATCGGGTCGTCAGCACGCACACTCAGGTGATGGATGCGCGCCCGGGGTGTCAGGTGATACCGTTTCAGCGCCGTTTCTGACACCACCAGAACTGCCGCCGCCGCATCACAGGTTGAGCTCGAAACGGCTGCGGTAATTGCCGGGTAGGCGGGGTCCACAGGTGCCAGCGTAGCCATCTTTTCGAGCGTACTGGCGCGCGCAGTTTCGTCCATGCGGAACACACTCGCATCCGGCAGGGTGTACGGAACGACCTCGCGTTCAAATCGACCCTCGGCAATTGCGCGCAGGGCGCGATCATGGCTTTCCTTGGCAAAGACCTCCATGCTTTCACGCGTGGCGCCCCAATGGTCGGCAATGCGCTGTGCAGCATAGAACTGATTCACCGGCGCATCACCAAAGCGCGCCTGCCAGCCGCGACTCTCGGCAAACGGGGTGCTGAACCCCAGCGGCTGGCCGGCCAGCATAGCCGAGGAAATAGGGATGCTGCTCATGGTCTGCACCCCTCCGGCCAGCACAACATCCTGCGTCCCGCTCATCACTGCCTGGGCGGCAAAGTGCACCGCCTGCTGTGAAGATCCGCACTGGCGGTCGACGGTAGTGCCAGGCACATTCAGCGGCATACCGGCAGCCAGCCACGCGGTGCGCGCAATATCACCGGCGAGCGCACCAATAGTGTCCACACATCCAAAAATGACGTCGTCGTATTCTGCAGCGGGGATTGGATTGCGCTCGACCAGAGCGCGAATGACATGCGCCCCCAGATCGGCACCGTGTACCTTGGCCAAACTGCCACCGCGCTTGCCGGTGGGCGAGCGCAGGGCGTCAACGATATAGGCTTCTGCCATACAAATTCCTGCGGTTGATGTTTTCGGGCTCAGCGGAAAGTCGCGCCTGGCCCACTCCATTCGGGCACTTCCAGCAACGGCAACAGGCGAGCCTGATGAAAGCTGCGGTCGCCCCAGGCCGCGTCCAGTGCCCATGCGCGTTTCATGAACATCTGCAGATCGACCTCCCAGGTATAGCCCATGGCACCATGCACCTGAATGCCCTTGCGCGCGGCCGTCCATGCGGCATCGCTGCAAGCCAATTTGGCGTGCGCCACGCGCACCGCAAGGTCAGCGGCACTGGCATTCAGCGCCGACACGGCGCGGTACAGAACCGGCTTGGCAAATTCGATGCGGGTAACCACGTCGGCCAAGTGGTGCTTTACGGCCTGAAATGAACCAATCGGCTTGCCAAACTGCTTACGTTGCGCGGCATAGTCAACAGACAGGTCGAGCATGCGCTGGGCCAGACCCACCATCTGACCCGCGGCGCACAGTGCGCCGCGCGCCAGTGCCGCATCCCACAGTGGCTGCGCATTGGCTGCGTCCGCGACACGTGAGGCCTCGGACGGCTGCCACCGCACATCGGCCAGACGGCGCGAGGCATCGATGCTACGCAACGGCGTCAGTTGCACCTGGTCTCCCGTTACAGCATGCAATTCCAGACCCTCGGCAGTGGCATTTGGCAAAAGCAATAGGTCGGCAAGATGTGCATCGGCCACCCATGGATTAACCGGATGGCCCACTGCAATACGGCAGCTGCCCGCCACAATTCGAGGCAGCCAGATGCTGCGCAGCGTATGCCCGCCAGGCAAGCCCGCCAGCATTCCGGCGGCAATACAGGCGGTATCTGCCAGCGAGTCCGGTATCGCGTAATAACCCAACTCCTGCGTCATCAACGCCCAGTCCATATCACCCATGCCCAGCCCCCCCTCGGCCTCAGGCACCGACAGGCCGGTAAGGCCCTGCTCGGCAATCTTTCGACGCAATTCCGGCGAGCGTCCGGCGTCGGTTTCCCAGACTTCGCGCAGGGTCTCGGGAGCCGCCTCGGTCATGAGGAGACGGCTGACCGAGTCGCGCAGCGCGATCTGGTCTTCGCTGAATGTGAAGTCCACGTTGAGCCTCCGGTTCAGGATTTGGGTAAGCCAAGCACGCGCTCAGCAATAATGTTTCGCTGGATTTCGTTGCTGCCAGCGTATATCGGACCGGCCTGCGCAAACAGGAAACCCTCAAGCCAGTCATGCACTTCGGGGTCATCGGAAAGTTCGGCACGCGGACCCAGAATGCGCATTGCTGTCTCATGCAACTGGAGGTCAAGCTCCGACCAGAAAATCTTGTTGGTACTGGCCTCCGCGCCAATGCTTTCGCCGCGATTCAGACGCCCCACCGTGTGGTATGACGCCAGCGTATAAGCCTCCGCACCCATCCAGGCACGAAGCACCGCCTCGCGGATCGAGGGGTCGCGGTCAGCACTCGCCTGATGTTTTCGATAGAGCTGCAGCAGCTTTTGCGCCGCACGTTGAAAGCGCGCAGGTGAGCGCAGCAGGAGGCCCCGCTCAAATCCGGCGGTGGCCATGGCCACATTCCAACCCTGGCCCTCTTCGCCAATCAGGTTGTCGTCACTGACCCGCACATCGTCAAAAAACACCTCAGCAAAAGCCTGCTTGCCATTCAGTGCGCGTATCGGCCTGACCGTGATACCGGGTGTGTCCAGCGGCACCAAAAGATAGCTCAGGCCATGGTGACGGCTTGATTGCGGGTCGCTTCGAAACAGTCCGAAAAGCCAGTTCGCAAACATCGCTCGCGTCGACCAGGTCTTCTGTCCGTTCACTACAAAATGATCGCCATCGCGAATGGCGCGGCTGCTGATGGCGGCCATGTCCGAGCCCGCATTCGGCTCGCTCCAACCCTGCGCCCACATGTGTTCACAGCGTGCCATGCGCGGCAGGAATCGGGCCTTTTGCTCGGTTGTCCCAAACTCCATCAGCGTTGGGCCCAGCAACAGGATACCGTTCTGGTTGATGCGTTGCGGCGCGTCAAGAGTCCAGTACTCTTCTTCAAAAATAAGCCATTCAATCAGACCGCATCCACGTCCGCCGAGTTCTCTGGGCCAGGTTACGCTGCTCCAACCGCCCTCGGCCAGTGTCGCTTCCCACCGTCGGTGCTGTTCGAAGCCCTCGCGGGTGTCATAACTGGCAAAAGGCTGGCGTGGCACATGGGAATGCAGCCAGTCACGAACTTCGGCGCGAAAAGCGTTTTGCGCCGGTGTGTAATTAAGGTCCATCGGGTCTTCTCCTGGAGCGCAGCCTAAAATTTGGCCTCGCGCTTGTCGACAAACGCAGCGCGCGTCTCAGCCGAGTCCGGGCTCATGTAGGCCTGCAGCGTAAAGCCCTGTTCCCAGCGGTACTGGTCTTCGAGGTTGGTGGATTCAATGCCGGTAAGGGCCTCCTTGGCAATGCGGATCATGGCTGGGCTCTTGGCGGCAATGCGGGCAGCAATGTCCATGGCCACGGCACGCAGTTGGTCACGCGCAACCACGCGCTCAATCGCACCCAGTCTCCAGGCTTCCTGCGCACCGATCATCTCGCCGGTAAAAAACAGATAGCGGGTCTTCTGCACTCCGAACATGCGTTGCAGATGGGCAGCCCCTCCCATTGCACCTCGATCCACTTCGGGCAGACCAAAGCTGGCATCGTCCGCCGCGACAACGATGTCGGCAGCGCCACAGATACCAATGCCGCCGCCCAGCACAAAACCGTGTACGGCCGCTATCACCGGCACCGGGTTGAGGTGCACCGCCTTGAATGTGGCGTAGTTACCCGCGTTAACCGAGACGATAAGCTTGTCATTGGCGGCCAGTTCCTTGATGTCGACACCGGCACAAAATCCGCGATTTTCGGCACGAATGACAATGACACGCGTTTGCGGGCGCTGACCCAGGGCCGTTATTTCGGCGGCAAGAGCATGCCAGCCAGCCGCGTTCAGTGCATTGACGGGTGCGCGGTCAATAACGACTTCGGCAACACCGTTGTCATGCAGGGTACTGTGGAATTGGGAAATCATAGGTTGGGGTCCTCAGACGGACAACTGGTTCAGATGCTGACGGCGCGTGCGGGCCTGAATGACAATGCCCTCAATCACTTCGGCGCACGTGTCCAGCCGGTTGATGAGTGCGGCAACCTGCCCGGCCGACATCACGCCCTGTGCGGGTTTGCCCTCCACCATGGAGCGCTGCAGGAGCATTGGGGCGCTAGCGGCCATCACGGTTTGCGCCACACTTGCAGGGCCTTCGCGAAACGTCTGCCACAGAACCTTTATGGCATGTTGCATCGTCATGCCGGTCAGGGCCTGGTATTTCAGCGCAAGTCCGAGGGCCAGACGCAGGCGACTGAACGACGACGCCTGCTCCAGCTGCACCAGATATTCGTTGGGGATCATGCGCTGGGGCATGCCATCTACCAGATAGGAAATCTGGATCTTTTCGGCATCACGTGCCGCCAGATAGCGTGCCAGCGTCTCTTGTGGGACACCAGAATCGCTGGTCATCAAAAAACGGGTGCCCATGGCAATGCCAGCCGCGCCATATGCCAGCGCGGCCAGCAGACCGCGTCCGTCATAAAAGCCACCTGCGGCGAGCACCGGAACCTTCACCGCATCGACCACCTGAGGCAACAGCACGGTGGAGGGCACCGAGCCGGTGTGACCACCACCCTCACCACCCTGCACAGTGATGGCGTTTGCCCCCATCTCAATGGCTTTTTGCGCATGCTTGAGCGCACCCACCGTTGGCATGCAAACAATACCCGCATCGCGCAGTCGGCCAATCACTTTCTTGTCTGGACCGCGTCCGTAACTCACCGCACGCACGCGATACTTCACGGCCAAGTCCAGCAATTGCTGTGCATTGGGCTGAAACATGTGAAAGTTCAGACCAAAAGGCTTGTCGCCCGTGAGTTGTTTCACGCGCAATATTTCGCCCTCAATCTGATCAGCGGCAATCGTGGCTCCGGCCAGAAAACCGAAGCCACCCGCATTGGTGGTAGCCGCTACCAGGCCGGACCCAGCCACCCAGCCCATTGCGGTCTGAACGACCGGGTATTTGCATCCCAGCAGGTCGCACAGGGGGGTGTGGAAATCGGCGGTTGGAGTGGAATCCATATGGGTTGAGCTCACGCTTTGGAATCCTTTTTGTTGGCCTCTACCATCGACTTGGCATCGTGCCCGCCAAGCGCTCCTGCACCCAGCGTCTGGCTATGGGCGTGCGCAAAGTGGTGATAGCCAAAAGCCATGTCCATGCTGGCGCGCAGGCCCTGCAATTCTTCTACCCGGTTGATCACCGTCTTGGTCAGCGCCAGACCCAGACGGGGTTGACACGCAATGGTTCTGGCCATCGCATAGGTCTGTTCTTCCAGCGCGTCTCGCGGCACTACCCGGTTGACCATGCCCATCTGATAGGCGCGCTCGGCCGTCATACGCTCGCCCAGAAACAGAAATTCTTTGGCAATGCGCGGGTTGAGTTCATGCACATGGGCAAAATATTCGACTCCCGGGATACCCATGCGCACCACCGGGTCCTGAAAGAATGCGTCGTCACTGGCAACGATCAGATCGCAAATCCAGGCCAGCATCAGGCCACCGGCAATACAGCCGCCCTGCACCATCGCAATGGTCGGCTTGGGGATGTCGTGCCAGCGGCGGCACATGCCCAGGTACACCTCCTGCTCACGTGCAAACAAGTGCTCGGCGCCTGGCTTGTTGCTGTGGTCCCACCACAGGGTCTGGCGCTCGAACGGTTTGTTGATGTCACGCCCGGGGGTACCAATGTCGTGGCCTGCGCTGAAGTGCTTGCCCGTGCTGCGCAGCACGATGACCCGGACATTGTCGTCGTCTGCGGCACGGCGAAATCCTGCATCCAGCGCATACGTCATCTGCGAATTCTGGGCGTGATTGAACGCTGGCCGATTCATGCACAACGTGGCAATCCCATCTTGCACCTGGTAAAGCAACGGCTCGTCCGTTTCGTATACCGCTGCGTCGGTGCGTTGCACCAGATCATCTGACGAATGCGTTGCCATCAGGCGCCCGCGCCGAGCACAGTTGCCCGCAGGTTGTGGGGATCGAGCCGCGCAAGCAATGCAAGTTGCGCATCGGTGGGATCGGGCGTCTGCTGCACTTGCTCCGGTACATGCATAGCAAAGCCGGTGGCTTGCTGCACCTGCTCCAGTGAGACGCCCGGGTGCAGCGACAGCAGTCGCGCCTGATGCTGCGGCCCGCCAAAGTCCATCAGACACAAATTGGTGACGACGTAGCGAATATCGATGTCTTCCAGACTCCAACCCTGCTCCAGTCGGGCCGGGTTGTAGCCCGCAGAAGCCACCATGTCGACTTCACCGGCCACCATCACCTTGGGACTGTGATTGGGCACAAAAAAAGAATTAGCGTGGTTGATAGAGTTGCCCGGAAAACCGCGCACACCCAGCATCATCGACTTTGGTCTGGCATAGTCAGCGCCAATCATGGAGATATTGGCCTGGCCAAAACGGTCGATCTGGGTCGGGCCAACCATCGCGTGGCGCTTACCGCCCCAGACATTGTCAAAAATCCGGGAGAAACCCATCCACGTTTCACGCTGCGGCTCGTAGCCTTTGCGGGCGCCCAGTGGCACCGGTTCGCTGACCAGCCACGCCTCGGAATCGGTCATCATCAAATCGTTGTTGATGCTGGCCATGCATACCGAAGCAGCCAGTCGGGCTGCAACGCCAATGCCGGTCGCCAGCACTTCGCCGTCATCCTTCCACGCCTGCGCAGCGCAACAGATCATGCGGTCGATCAAATTTATTTCTGCCATGCCAGAACTCCTCAATACACCGGCAACGGCAACTTGCGCACCGCTTCTGCGCCGCCTACCCGTTCCAGATATTCCGACTCAGCGCATTGCACATACCGATTGGTGTATTGCTGCCAACCGTCGGCCTCCTTGGCGCTGGCTGCGTATTCCTTGAAGTGCGCGACATCAAAACCATACAGCGGCGCACAGGAACTTGGATGCGCGCCGCACGGAAGGTGCACCACACCAGTGGTTTGCGAGCGCTCCCAGAATACATAGCGCGCTTCGTCACCTTGCGCAAAATAGCTACTTTCGACCAGTTCGTCGCAGCTGACGAAAGTGTTGCGCGAGGCGCGCGCAAAGAGGTCGTCCATATACATGTCCGGACCCTTTATCTGACAAACTCCACGCACATCAGCGCGGTCTACATGCAGCAACGCAACATCCAGCGGCAGCGCTGGCATGGCCACCCACTGCTTGCCGTCATAAGGCGAACTCACGAGCCGGATGTCCGGATTACGCTTAAGCACATCGGTACCCAGGCCCACCCGCGTGGGGATAAACGGTATGCGCATACCGGCGGCTTTGAGTCCGAGCAGGAACAGTCCTTCATCGATTTCCATGATTTCGATGGCACCACTCTGGCGCGCTGCCCGAAAGTAGGGCTCCAGCGGAATGAAGTCCAGCGATACGAAGGCAAACACCAACTTCTTCACCTTGCCGGCAGCGCACAGCATGCCAACGTCGGCGCCACCATACGAGACCACCGTCAGATCCTTCAGCGGCGAGCGCAGAATTTCGCGCACCAGCGCCATCGGCTTGCGCCTCGGACCCCAGCCACCAATGCCAATGGTCATGCCATCTTTTATCTGCGCGACCACTGCGGCCGCACTCATTTGCTTGTTGGCCATCTGACTATTCCTTCTTGTCCAGCAACACCTGGTTAGAGACGCTGAAGTCATGACCCCAGAGGCTCACGCGGGTGAATTCGTGGGCAATATGTTCCTTCCAGTCAACGACAGCTCCGCCATAGCCAAACTCGATGTCAAAGTTGGACGGCGTGCGCATGTAAAAAGAAATCATCCGGTCATTCGTGTGCTGCCCCAGAGTCGCTGTCTGTTGCACCTGATGGGCGCGCATGCGGTCGAGTGCGCGCCCCACTTCAGGCATGTTGTCCACTTCGACCATCACATGCACACAGCCACTTTCCACCGGAAATCCGGCCAATGCCAGACTGTGGTGACGTCCGTTGTTGCAGTGAAAGAAATGAATCGGCAACGTCGGACCTTCGTCCCCTGCCGGCTTGAAGTTGAACAGGTCCGAAAGACCAAAACCCATCACATCGCGGTAAAAGGCAGTGGTCTTGTCAAACGCAGGTGCGGGCAGCACTGTATGGCCCATACCAATGTTCCCTGTCACAAAGCGCGCCACACCAGCGGGAGACGCAAAGTGGACAAAGTCGGACTGAAATCCCCAGACCAGTTCGTGCCGATTTCCGGAGGGATCCTGAAAGTTGACCAGTTGCTGTACACAGCGGTGTTTGCACTGGGCCGGGTCACCCAATGCGAATTGCACACCGGCCTTAGCCAACGATTCCAGCGCCGCCTCAAATGCGGCCTGATTGGCCACCTCCCAACCGGAAGCCACGTACGCATCACGGCTACCGCTTTGGACCGCAAAGCGAAACTGGCGTTCGTCCATGCGCACATAGATCCCGCCGTCGGGAGCGGGCGCGGTCATCATTCCAAGTACGTTTTCAGCAAAGTTTTTCCAGCGTGCGATGTCGCTGCTCTCGACCACCACATACGCCAATCCACGGATATCCATCATCTTGTATTCCCCAGCTCCCAGACTTGGAGCGCATAGGTTGAATTGTTAAAAAACAGGGCCCCGGTTGCATCGTCCGTTGAGACTAACGAGCAGCCCAGATTCGTGGCGGTGAACCCGGAGGTTCAGGCTGGTGGGTAATCCGTATAACCAGTGGCGCCTGGTGTGTAGAGAGTTTTCCGGTCAAAGCGCGCGAGTGGTTCTCCAGTGCGAAGGCGATCTACCAGATCAGGATTCCCAATGAAGTGACGCGCGAATGCTATGGCCGCCGCCGGATATTCCTGCAAGGCTGGCTCCGTGTTGTCGACTCCGAAACCGTCGTTGAGAATCAGCCGTTCGCCAAAATGCGCGCGCGCCAGAGCAAACGCATCCAGCTCCTGCAGGGGTGCCCGCATCACGTGCAGATAAGCCAATTGCAGCGGCCCTGCCTGACGCATCAACTCGGCATGGGTTGCAGCCGAGTCTTCATCACCGGTGTCGTTGTAGGTATTGCCCGGATTGATGCGCAGCCCTACGCGCCCGGAGCCAATAGAAGCAGCCATTGCTTTCAGACATTCGATGGCAAAGCGTGCACGCTGTGCAGCGTTGCCACCGTATTGGTCGGTGCGACGGTTGGTTTGAGAACTCAGAAATTGCATCGGCAGGTAACCACTGGTGCCATGCAGTTCAACGCCGTCAAAACCTGCTTCGCGGGCACGCAAAGCTGCATCGGCATATTCCCGCACAACACCCTGCACTTCCTCCGTGCTGAGCGCGCGGGGTATGTCAAATGGCTGCAAACCTGCGCTGTCAGTTACCACCTCGCCACGCGCCTGCAGTGCCGTTGGCGCCACCGTTTCAACGCCCGCCGGCTTTACATGGCGGCTACCAATGCGCCCACCATGCATGAGTTGCAAAACAATCAGGCCGCCGCGCGCATGCACAGCATCGGTCACGCGCTTCCATCCCGCAATCTGCGCCGGGGTCACGATTCCAGGTTGACGGCAGTAGGCCTGTCCGACTGCGCTTGGCCACGTTCCTTCTGCAACGATCAGGCCGGCATCGGCGCGCTGCGCGTAATGTTCGGCCATCAGTGCGTTGGGCACGCCGTCGTCGTCGGCGCGATTTCTTGTCATGGGCGCCATAACAATGCGGTTGCTCAGGTGCAACTCGCCGAGTTGCAGCGGCTCAAATAGTCTGGCCATATCAGCGCACCCGCATTTTGGGCGCCGGAGTACCGCGGCGCATGGTTTTGAGAAACTGTTCCAGCGGTGCTGGTGCGGCAACCTGCGGCAACGTGTCCTTGTCAGGACGTCTGCCCCAGAACTCACCCCAACTCGGAAACAGATCGTGAAAGCTGCCATGGTAGGGCTCCCTCCCGGGCCAACGCATTTTCATGTCACCAATCGGCGGCTTGTTCAGATCACTTGCGTACCAATAGCACGGCAGGCGACGGCGAAAATACCACTGACCGTCCATGCGTTCGTAATCGTCCCAGTAAAGCATCTGCATGATCACCCACTCTGCCCCGCACTCATGCTCGTTTTTGGAATACACCACGCCGGTGGCGTGGTTGACGTCCAGAAATTCAATGATGTGCTGACCGAGATGGTGTGATGTGCCGGTGAACTGATCGCGCAGGGTCTGATCCTGCCATGCCTTGAAATGGGCGCGCCCTACCGCATCCTTGCCAACCCGAATGTCCGGCGCAAATAAATTGACGTGGGCATCCATGTCGCGCATGTCCAGCGAAAGGGAATATTTGGCGGCCAATTGTCGTATCGCGTCCAGCGACTCAAGGCGGTCGATGCGCTGCTCCAGAGTGCCGGGCCAGGCTTTGGTTTCGCCATCAGTCATGTGTGTGTTTTCGTTTGTTGACAATCAACGCTCCTGCGCTCTGGGCACCGCGCTTACAACGCGGTAACCAGTACTGCCGACCTGCCGCCGTCCACCGGCAGCGCAGCACCAGTCACGTAGCTGGCTTCATCGCTGGCCAGAAACAGAATCGCGTTGGCAAGTTCCTCTGGCTGACCGACGCGTCCCATGGGTATCAGCTTTTCGGTATTCTTGCGACTTGCCTCGTCGGACAGCATGCCGGCCGTAGCCGGTGTTTCCACCACCGCCGGAATCACGACATTGACGCGGATGCCGCATGGTGCCCCCTCGGCCGCTGCCGCGCGCGAGAAGTTGATAATCGCTGCCTTGGCCGCTGAGTAGCCCGCCATCCACGCCGTGCCGAGCAGGCCGCAGATAGACGACACATTGATCACCGAACCGCCTCGCTCTTTCATCAGCTTCATGGCAGTGCGTGTGCCCCAGAAGGTACCGTCAACAGACGTGCGGAAATTACTGTGCCACGCATCCGTACTGGTTGCATCGATCGAGCCCCAGCTATAAGCCATGGCGTTATTTACCATGACATCGAACCGTCCGTGGCGTTCTGCCGCAGCTTCGATGGCCGCAGTGAAAACGGCCTCATCGCTGACGTCCGCCTGTACCGCTTCGGCCCGTCCGCCAGCAGCCTGAATCTGCGCCACCACGGCATCCAGCGGCTCTTTGCGGCGGCCACAAATTACCACCGTTGCACCCTCCTGGGCAAATCGAATGGCGGTGGCAGCACCTATTCCGGTGCCCGCGCCTGTCACAAACGCAACCTTTCCCTGCAGTCTTCCTTGCATCATGCCACTCTCCTCAGATGAAGGCGCTGCCGCCGTTGACCGCCAGGTTCTGGCCGGTAACGAATCCGCTGTCGTCGCAGGCCAGGAATAGGGCCGCGCGGGCAATGTCCTCGGGTTCTGCCATTCGGCCCATGGGCACGCCACGAATAATGGCGTCAGTCCATTCCTGCGGAATGCTTTGCATCATGGGAGTGTTGGTAGGACCGGGCACCAGTGTGTTGACACGAATTTTCTGGGTTGCCAGTTCCTTGGCCATGCTGCGTGTCAATCCCATCAGTGCCGCCTTGGATGCCACATAGTGTGCCGGACCGTCGCCGGATACGGCTGCCGTGCTGGCCACATTGATGACCACGCCCGCATTGCCAACCTTCTGCATCGCACGAACGGCTTGCCGTGCACAGTAAAACGCGCCGGTCAGATTAACTCCGATAACACGCGCCCATGTTTCGTCCGGGATATCTGCAAAGGCGTCCACCGAACCAATTCCGGCATTATTGACCAGCACATCAACCCGACCAAACAAGCCAACCACCTCTTCGAACAACGCTGTTACCGCTGCACTGTCGGCCACATTCAACGCGCGCGCAATACTCTTGCCGCCCAGTTCTGCCAGCGATCCCTGTGCACCCTCCAGATTCAGGTCAAGCGCCACCACGATGGCACCCTCCTCCGCAAAACGTCGGGTTATGGCCCGGCCCATTCCTTGTCCGGCACCGGTTACCAGCACCACTTTGTCTTTGAGTCTCATGTCTCGCTCCGCTCTTGATAGGAGGGTGTCGCCATTCGACCCCTCGCACGGCAAGCGTAGGTTTGCGGTGCAGCTTCGCCATCGTCCAATGAGACTAAAGATGCTGCCGCAGGCAGCCAAATACTGCCTCGCCCCCAAAACCAGACGAGATATCCGGGTAAGCACTTAGTCCATAGAGACGAGGCCTACGCAGGGTGGTAAGTGCCATTCTCGACAGCATTCTGGCGCACCAGAAATGGTGGATGAAAGAAGTCGAAATTCGAGTTTGATACTCAATTAATGGGGACCAAAATGACGAAATTGAGTCGAATTTTTCTCGCAACAGCTGGGCTGGTGCTCATGATTGTGGGGGGTGCCACAATTTTCTACGCGCAAATATTTGCGCAGCCGGGTCGCCAGGAAACCACAGGGAATTTCTCCTCCAGGTACTCCCCACCCACCAATGTCCAACCGAATATAAACCGCTCTTTTATGTCAGTGATATTGGGTGAGATTGGATAGCAGAATTTCCCGCCACGGCTTTACCAATGTTGCGTTACGGCGCTTGCGTTCTTATTATTCGCCCTTCAGGTGTCAAAATTTTTTTGGTGGCGATATTTCCCGAAATATCGATTGCATTTGAGGGGCGCATAAGATGAATTTATCAAATTTCAAAATTGCCACCAAAATTGGGGCAGGCTTCTCAGTCATCGTCGCAATGATCATAGCCTTGGGGGCTATCGCTTTTTCTCAGCTCGGTGCCATTGCAGCAGGTGAAGAACAGATTGCCACCAACAATCTGCCCAGCATTGAAATGGCAGCCCAGATACGCTCTCATCTCAACAGCATACGGCGTGCGGAGGCACGGCATGTTTTGGCCAGTGACGACAAGGCCATGGACGCGATTGAAGCCGAGATTGCGGGTGTCCGTAAGCAACTCGTTGACCTCGAACCTGAGGCGATCAGGCTATTCGATTCCGAATTTGAGTCCAAGGCACTGAGTAGCTACAAGATCCACCGCGATGCGTGGTATGCCGAGTGGGAAAAGCTACGCCCTATCTCACGCAAATCTGGTGAAAGCCTGCAGGCGCAGGAACTTGCCGCAAAAACTTTCAATGGCGATTCGCAAGCCAAATTCGATCTCGCATTAAAGGATGTTCAGGACCTCATCGATTACAACAAGAAGGAGTCAGACAGTGTTTGGACTGCAGGTCAGCAAACAATCGGTTATGCCCGAATCATGGTGATAGGGGCCGTAATTGTCGCGATAGTCCTTGCAGTTGTATTGGCGCTCGTTATATCCCGCGCAATTGCGCGGCCCATTGGCGAAGCCGTTTCTGTTGCAGGAGCCATAGCCAACGGCGACATGACCATCGCTATTCACGCACGAGGCTCCGATGAAACTGCGCACCTTTTGCAGGCCCTGGGCAGAATGCGTGCAGAGTTGGTGCGGGTGGTTTCGAACGTGAGACAGGGGTCAGAAAATGTAGCGTCTGCCAGTGCCGAAATTGCGCAAGGCAATCAGGATCTGTCCGCACGCACAGAGAGTCAGGCCAGCTCTTTAGAAGAAACTGCCGCCTCAATGGAAGAACTTAGCTCACAGGTTAAGCACAATGCTGACAACGCCCGTCAGGCCAATCAACTTGCCTCCAGCGCTTCAGCGGTCGCAGTTCGCGGCGGTGAAGTGGTCGGTAGGGTGGTCAATACCATGAAGGATATCAACGATTCCTCCAGAAAAATTGCCGACATCATTAGCGTAATCGACGGGATCGCTTTTCAAACCAATATTCTGGCGCTTAATGCAGCTGTCGAGGCAGCTCGTGCCGGCGAACAAGGGCGCGGTTTTGCCGTGGTTGCAACCGAGGTACGTGCACTGGCCGGTCGCAGTGCAGATGCTGCCAAGGAAATCAAGAGTCTGATCAACGCCAGCGTTGAACGTGTTGAACAAGGCACTGCGCTGGTCGATGAGGCAGGGACCACCATGACAGAGGTTGTCACTTCGATTCGCAGGGTCAGTGATCTGGTTGGGGAAATCAGCTCTGCCAGCACCGAGCAGGCCGCTGGGGTGGCGCAGGTTGGTGAAGCGGTTACGCAAATGGATCATGCCACTCAGCAGAATGCGGCGCTGGTGGAGCAAATGGCGGCGGCGGCAAGCAGTCTGAAATCGCAGGCAGGTGACCTGGTGCAGGTCGTTGCCGTTTTTAAACTGGATGCCAATGACAGCATGATCCGGACTAATGTTCGTTCACCCACGCCAAAAACAAGTGCCTTTAAAGGCGATAAACGCAGCGCGCCGCCTCAGGCGGACAGTTCTAAGGCACAACCCGTGACGTCCAAGCCTGCGTCGTTACCGAGGCCTGTCATGCCAATTAAAGCTGAACCGGCAGGTGGAAGCGACGAATGGGAAACTTTTTGAATTTAGTCTCCATTAAATTGCCTGTTAAATCAATCTGGATTCTTTGTCGCGCGACTGACAGAGCAGACTGCCATGCAAAGTAACCCACACGAGCCTGAGCCCAAAGAAAAGATGCTTGCGATGGCGCAGGCCTTGTTTGAACTGAGGGATACGTGGGTCGAAATGTCTCTGATCCTGAGCGACATACTCACAGAGCGGGATTCACCTCAGCGAGACGAAGTGCTGACTGAGGTTGAACGCTACATTGTCAGACTTCGCGAGGCTGACCGCTGAGACCCAGCCTTTCAGCACATTACTACTGCCGCCAGGCATTGGTACCGGTCCAAGGTCTTTGGGCATTGCTGCATCGAAAAGATGGGTGACCAGAAAGCCAGCGCGGTCAAGCTGGCATCGCGGTCAAGCTTGTCTCCCTCAAACACGTACACGCCGTGCCCCAATTGTTGCAACGACGGTAATCGATCGGTTAACCAGTGATACTTTCACCACCATGGAGATGGCATTGGAGGCGAGGTTCGGCCGAACTTTAATTGATAATGCAGCTGCGATTACGATCAGGCCATCTGCCGTTGTTTATCTAATGTCTTACATTCGTTCGCGACCAATAGCGACTCGGGTGCTCCTGAAAATTAACGCTCCGTGGTGTCCTTCACCCGCCGCAAAGAGACAGGGCGAAGGACTTGCCGCTATGCCCTCAATATCGTACGCGGTAGACTGTTCCGAAGCCAGTTTGTCCGGGTATTCCACCAATGCTTGTAGTTCCAAACAAGGCCCCGCGCTCCAGCTCCACGGGTGCTGCCAGCGGTTGACGACCCTCATTTGGATTTTGAGCCGTTGGATCAGTGAAGTTGTGAAGCACACTGACATCGCCAGACATGGTCATTCGAAAGATGGCGCCGTGCTGGTCAGATGACGTCCGCGTGGTGGTTCCATAAAAATTCGCATCCGAGCCTTGCATGAGTCCGGTTGGGAGGTCGCCCTCTGGGTTTGACGGGGCAAAGTTGTGGATTACCGTCACAACCCCATCATGCGTCATGCGAAAGGCAGTTCCACCACCGCCCGCGCCGCCCCACGGAGCAATGCCGTAAAGATTTCCATCTCTGCCGACCTGCAAATGCTGTGGAGCCTGCCCATTGGTAGCACTCGAGAAAGAAAACAAACTTTCAAAGGCACCGTCGGGGCTCATCCGAAATATCGTCCCAGCCTGGTTCGCGCCTCCCGAATTGGTTGTCCCGTAATACATGTTATCTGGCGCCAACACCAATCCGTATTGTGGTATCGAGCCATCAGAGCCACTGAATGAATGCAGAATCGTTACAGACCCATCAGCGGACATGCGATAAACCGTACCCTGATTATTCTCACCACCAAACGAAGTGGTTCCGATAAAGGTTCCAGATGGTTCGGCCAATGGTGCAGAGTCGGGATCCATGCCATCACCTGGGGCGCCTTCAAAGGAATGAATTACCCGATATTCGCCCTTTGGGGACACCGTGAAAATGGTTCCACTGTAGTGGGTGCCACCTGCGTTTGTGACTCCTATCAGGTTGCCATCCAAGGTGTCTTTTAAGTCGTGCCCCGGCCAAAAGCCGTCGGCGCCGTCCTGAACAAAATTGTGGATGACGTCCAACCGATTGGTATCGGGGTGGAACTGGAATAATGTACCGATGTTGCTGGTTCCACCTGAGTCGGTCGTTCCCCACAAAGTTCTACCCGCCCATTTGCTCTTCAATAGTACCGAAGCAGGCACACTCCCTTGGACCTGATCAAATGAATAAATTGGTTTGTATTTCGCACTGTCGTCTGCGTGCGCCTGTTGGGTCGTTGCCATGGCAATAAGAGCCAGACTCGATATTGCGTTGATGATTCTCGGATGCATAGATTTGACCTCACTGATTAGCTAGTAGTTTGGATTTCCTAAAGCTTCGAACTCGACAGAGTCATGGCTCAAAGCCTCCCTTTCAATTGCATTGCTGCAATCTACTAACTAATTTACTTATCGTTTGCGTTATCCAACAGTGTGGATTTCCGTACCCCGCTATACGCAGAATTACGCAGACAATGGCCGCGAAAGGGTTTGTACGACTGACCTTGCCCGTCTGCCCTTGCCCGGCGGACGTGGTGACTCATCTCAAAAAAAGGTCATTGCAAGAACGCCGTTGCGATCACTTAAGGTCTTATGCAATTCTATGCATCGCTATTACGGATTTCCACACTGTCAAAATTCCCGCGACGCTCCGACACTTCAAGCCATAGGCAAAACAGTTCGGGAGTAAGGAATATGGCGATAACAGCAGATCGTGATCTTGATACAAGTTTGAAAGTACCAGGGACGGCCGATCCGCTTTATCAGGCGATTCAAGACCTCAAACTTGCTGAAGTAGACGTCGAATTTCCGTTTGACGTGAAACTTGCTTATCAGTGCCGTTGGACCAGAGGTTATGCAACACGTGTCGTCGCCGAATACAGACGCTATCTGTACTTGACACAGGTGTGCGAACTACCAATTGCTCCATCTGACGAAATAGACCAAGCATGGCATATGCACTTGCTTCAAACGCACTTTTACTGGAATGTCATGTGTGCTGGTGTATTGGGTAGGCCGCTGCACCACACACCGACAGTGTCAGGTGCTGGCGGCCGCAATGGTGACATTACTCGATACTGCAACACGTTGCACGAATACAAAAGAGTGTTTAAAGAGTCGCCGCCTTCAGATATCTGGCCATCGGTTGCTGAGCGCTTTTACGCACCACAGCGGGCCAGAGAAACATCTAAAGATTCTGGCGTCAGTCTGTCGGACACCATTCCAATCGTGTGGGCCTGGTTGGTTTTCGCAGTTGCAGCGGTCATTTTTTGGAAGTTAACTCACTTGTGTGCATCGGCAGCTAATAGTGAAAACTTTCCTGCATTGCCGTTGTTACTGATTATGTTTGGGCCGATACTGCTATCGCTATTCTTGCGGCATATTGCGGTGACCGCAACCAAGCCAGTTGACCTGGACGCTCAAGAAGTTGCATACCTTCGGGGCGGCGCCAGACTGATGGCAAATACTGCGCTGATCCGCCTGGTTGATTTAGGCTTGGTCACTTTCGTAACCAACGGCAAAACAGGTGACGAAGGAAAGGCAGAGTGCAAGTTGGTACTTCCAGCACGACCTGCGCCTGTCCCACTGGATACGTGCGAAATGGCGGTATTGAAGGAACTGTCACAAAATCGAAGCCGCTGGACTTTGGAGCAACTGTCAGAACAGATATCTGCTGCTGCTGCGCAGGTTAGAAGGCGGCTCGCTCGTGTTGGGTTGATCAACGCGCCAGGTTATGTTTCTTTATTCGACATACTCATGAGCGTTAGTACTGCCATCATCCCCTTAGTCGTAGCCATCCTTATTGATATTCCTGACATTCCAATAGCTTTTATGTATATTGTCCTTGGGTTGCTGAGTGGTCCGCTTTGGATACCAGCCTTTTATCTGTGGGCACTTACTGGTGCTGAGCGAAAGACGATAAGAGGAACCGCTGCGTTAAAGGCAATGCGTGAAAATTTGCAGGCGGGGGGAAAGTATTCAATTTCTACAGGACCTACAAAATTTTCAGAACCCAGCCTAGCCATGCAGTTCGCATTGTTTGGCACCAAAGCAGTGATCAAAGACAAGCGCTTTTATGGCATCAATTATTTTTCGGGCGGAAATACTGCCACGAGCCATAGTAATGACAAAGCGGGGTGTGGAGATAATCTGCCCAAGTGCGGGTAATAGGTCTAATTTGAGTGGTAATTAATCGGAGATAAATACGCCCAGCACCCACCCACATATCCGAACTATTGCAATGATCTTTGATGGCAGCGGCGGTAGTTCTTGGATTAGACTTGGCCTAGGCAACCAACTTCTGCACCGCGGTCGCGTCACAGCGAACGGTCTTGGGGAACTTCAACTTAGCCATAGACTCAGCCCGAAGCGCCCTGATCTGGCCTTCAATCTTTGCCATCTCAGTCTACCAACCCAATGGAACAGCGCCTATGTAATTGATCTTGCGAGGCCATTGCCCCAAACTGCTTCGGGCCAGGTGCAGACATCGGCGAATGTCTGGTATGCAGATGCCAGTATTGTTCAAATTCTCAGAACAATGTGGCACTCGCGACACCTTGTATGCAGGAGATGCGGCCCTTCAAATCGCCGAATTCGACGCACCGATTCAGTAGTTCGACATTGGCACATAGCGGCCCGCAATGGTGTGCCATTGACGATCCGGCGGTGTAAAAACTTGCGGTATCGTTGACATCTGTGAATTGATAACACCGCGTGCTGCGTATGGGGTATTACCGGTCTATTGCCGTTCCAACTCCACAGCTAGATGTAGCAGTTTCAATAAGGTGCTGCCGTCGCATGGTTTGTCTACAAATGCCAGTGCGCCCTCGCTTATTGCCTGTTCAGCTATCTCGCTGCTACCACAGGCGCTCAGGAAAATAATAGGACTTCGTTCCGCATATCCACACTCGATCAGCTTAGTGTGAAGTAGTCTGCCATCCATCGAAGGATTATTCACGTCCATGACAAAAACTGCACGCAGCGGCTGTGGCTCAATAGCAAGCGCAGCAAGCATTTCCTGCCCTCCGTGAAACGCAACGACGTCAAAGCCGCGAGGCACCAGCAAGAGTGTCAGGGCGGAGCGGACATCTTCATCGTCATCGCACAGAAAAATAGTTGCATTTTTTCCTGGCATTCTGAATCACCATTTTTCCAAATACCACAATTCTCGAAGCATGCCAATATTTTATCTGGTGTGGATTCCCACACACGCACGTTACTCACTTGGTCGTTCTTGCAAGTGTATGCACTCTGTAAGCAGAAACTCTTGAACAGCCGCATACTCCGCAAACCGGCAGAGACATTAGCTTGGAGACGGTTGTAGAGCTTTGCGAACAGCGTGCTACATCTCGGCCGTGGAGCAATCTGGACTGATGGGCGGCTATGCGTTAATGTTGCTACCAAATAAAGTTCCCGCAATTGCTTTGTGAGCCTTGCATTTTGAATAGCCGAAATCATTAGACCGCCGAAGTGGTGCGTGAGTCCAAGTATTTTTACAAATTTCTTTCGGATAAACGCGCAACACAATCTCGCAGCATAATCGCCATCAATAGCACATTGAACCTCAAACCAAAATGAATCCAACTTATACACCAAGGGAATTGACTGTGTTGAGGCTAATTTTTGAAACACAACACGTTAGCTTCATGACTATTACTAAATATTTTAAAGATCATCAAAATGTACAGAATGGAACTCCAAGGCACTTTGAGGCTGTTATCAGAGATCTAATGCAAAAAAAAGGGTCCACCAACAGTGAAGTGTTGATGCTTTTTTCGGAAACATACTTCTGTCGCAAGGATACGATGTTGAATATGACCTAAACCAAACAACGTTGCCTCTGAGTAGAGTTGCAACCCGAATGACTTCACATTAGAGGGAATTTTTATTTTTCGTTCATAGGTGGATTTCAATTAAGCGATCGTTTGTGTCAGACTTGAATCGTTGCTCTTCCGTTTTAAACTCCGGGCTGCATGTCGACTGACACTTGCAAGCTATTGAAAGCGTTGAAGCGTCCAAGTTTGAAATGATTCAAAACCAGATTTTCTTCCGAGTCTGTTATCCAAGAAGGCGAAAATTAGATCGTAGTTGTTGACGATCATTGCACCCTCGTCATCCGTCATTTTAAAGTCAGGTACTAAATATTGCAGTACAGTTCCTGCCCGGAATTGTGTGCTTACGTAGGATTGCGCATTAACTGAAGGTGCAATTTTTATTGATAAATAGGCATCTCGCGAGTCGTAGTCAATGCAAACTTTGAAGTCGCCGTCTAATCCGAGTGAGCACGATGTGTCTCGAATAATTTTAAATCCTTTTTTCAACAGAAAATCAACAAACGCAATGACTTGTCCCATTTCATACTGACTCTCAATTTTAAGATTAATTAAATTACTCATGGATCAGTTTGGATATATTTCATGTTAATAGCGCATCAAATATGTTGATTAAATAGATAATTATTTGCACAAACGGATTGTAAGCGAACCGGGCTTAATTGAAAGTGTGCGGATCCAAATGGTCGCCGCAACTTGAGATACAAAAAGTAGGCATTAGTGACTGTCAACTTTCGCGGCAATCCAGTCAGCACCAAAAGGGATATAGCGCTCTCACCGAATGATTGCTTTGTGGCAATAAATCCGAAATTTCGTGTTTCCGCTTTGGGTCGATATTGGGCTTTCACCCGGTTATAGTCATACTCAATTTGCAGCCCACAACCGAGATTGAGTGTCAGCTTAAAATTTCCAAGTCAATGGCTTTCAATATCAGGTTCTAGCCTGATTTGAGCCAGTCTTAGACCTACAGCCACAGCATCAAGTTGCGCGCGAAGAGTTGAAACCTCCGCGCTTAATTGACTGTCTTGCTCTGACAACGAACGAACTGCTGATTGGAATTGATCCACAAACTGAGTCACGGTTGCCATCGCCTTCAAAGCGTCCGCCTTGTATATTGCTGCACGGACAGAAGATTGAAACAACTGGACTTCCAATCTGGCTTTCGTGGGCCCACGAGGTCGCCCAACTTTTTTCTTTCCTTCCGGTTCTTGTGCAGAAATCACCTTCTCTGCTGAATCCAGCAATCGACTATCCAGATACTGCGCCATCTGAACGATGGAAACCATTACCCGGTTACCGAGACCGTGATTGATCTTTATCGGTAGCGTTTTTTTGCTGACCAGGTTGTAGATGTGGCCTGTGCTGACCTGCATGCATGACGCAATATCGTCAGCATCCAGCATGAGTTTTCCGGGGAACATCGACTGAAGAATTGGAAGGTGCCCAGACATGTCAACATCACTAAGGTAGCAGTAAGAGGCACCAACAATACCAGTTCCAACATCACTTTGACCACTCCCGAACATAAAATTTTTTCCCAAACTTTTTCCCAAACTCGAGGCATGAAACAGGATAAAAATCAGTGAAATCGGATGAATCAGGATGAAACGTATGGAAAGTCGAAAAA
>Ga0007854_10000453_pt1 | contig 26554 bp, 12 predicted proteins | sample CryBogCBH12Aug08_FD_60382 | JGI IMG/M metagenome (GOLD analysis project Ga0007854, IMG submission 60382) | Freshwater microbial communities from Crystal Bog, Wisconsin, USA - CBH12Aug08 | ecosystem: Environmental > Aquatic > Freshwater > Lake | place: Crystal Bog, Wisconsin, USA | collected... | reverse complement strand
AGTATAATCTTCCGCCGGACTTATTGGTCTCCAAGTGGCTAGACTACGCTTCTGCTGATGGATGCTTAATTCCTTCAATTGCTTCGCGACAGATAGCCAAACCTACCACTTTCTGTGATTTGCTTGTTCCGGAATCCGAGGTTTACTTCCGACGTATGCTGATAACATTTTCTTATTGGGCTTAAATATATTGGAACCGTTCGAGATGGCCGGCCTCGTGAAGAGCAAATTGTCCACGTTTTATCCGACAAGACAAATCAGTCGAGTAATACTAAGGTGTGGTCAATCACTTAATAAACCCCGTAACGCCATAACGCAATTGGCAAGCCCTAGGCCTATTGTGATTACGTTTTAAAATACAAAAAGTTAAATAACGGAATATCGCTAACAAAATGAAATCCACTCTAATCATTAAAAATAAGTCGACGGGCTTTGGGGGTGGAGCGTGGTGTAGTTATGGTTTTACCTTAATTGAGTTGCTGGTGGTCATTGCCATCATTGCGATTCTGGCGGCAATGCTGCTGCCTGCCCTGGCCAAGGCCAAGGAAAAGGCTAAGCAGGCGAGTTGCGTATCCAATCTTAAACAGGTTGGCATTTCTATAACCATGTATGTAGATGATAATGAGGGTTATTACCCAATTGATACCTACGTAAACGGCGCGGGGCAGTCTGTGGTTTGGCCTAAAGAATTGGCCACGTATTTGCCTCAGAATAACATTAGCAGTATTACGAGTCCGGCTAATCCGGTATTTACCTGTCCGGATGCGGTAAACACTTTTGTTAACATGCAGGGGACGAACATTGAAAATACCTATTCTTGCGCTGGGACGATGCAGGGTTTTAGCCCCACCAGCACTAGTAATCCGAAAAAAACTGCTTCTGGAAACCTCCGCAAGGCGTTGCCGTTTGTCAATTCTCCGACCGAAACCATTTTGGTAATTGAGGGGAAGCAAAAGTCATCTGGCAATAACGGCTGTCAAAGCGGCACGCCGTGGAATGACAGTTCCGGTGGGGCATATCAAGATCTCAATAATATAGTGGCTACTAAAACTTTCCTTGACTGGCGTCACAGTTCAAATAATGGCATGAACGTATTGTTTGCTGATTCCAGCGTGCATCATGTCTCTCGAAAAAACGCTGTTACTGATTGGACGGAATACCTGTGGACCAATCAATAAGGCCGACTTCTATTTTGCTGGTTCTATAATGTTTGTTAAACCTTCAAAAGCATACCCAGAACAAAAACGCTGCAACTCTCTCCGTCCTAACCCAAAACTGTAACTTGTTAAAATCATGAAAAGTAAATCCCCCAATAAATCCTTATTGACCTTGTTTATTCTGACGCTGTTTGCGCTCGGGTTGGCAGGTCAGTCAGCATTCGCCAACACCAAGGTAACCCTGCCGTTTTACGATGAATTTCCGAGTTCGCTGACGCCAGATGGCGGGTCCATTACCAATGTTGATAGCGTCAATTGGACTAATACCAGCGGGGCAGCTAACATCATCGTTGCCACAGCCAATGCCCAAACTTATTCTGGACTGAAAGCGCCGACGTCGGGTGCTAGCAGCAAGGGGGCTAGTTTGATCAATAATGCCAGCAATTCGGCAGTTGGTGTGCAACTTATCTCGGCGATTACTTCGGGCTCGGTGTATTCCTCGTTTTTATTGAAAGTTACGGCTTCAACCACAGGCAGCCGGATTATATATGAAATGAATACTTCGTCTGCGGGAGCCGTATCTTCCCCTTCTTTTGGCATGACATTGAACAGCGATAATAGTTTAAGTCTTTATAAAAATGGTTCCATAACAAATGCAGGTAATACGACCGCGCCTCTGACCATTGGTCAAACGTATTTGGTAGTAGTAAACTACAACATTGTCGGCACCTATTCGGCTGGCACCACCGATGATACGGTAAATTTGTGGCTAAATCCTGCTCCTAGCACACTTGGTGCGGCGTCGCAGCCGGCTGCAACGATTGCTTATTCAGGAAACTCCACTAACGCCGACATGGTAGCGACGACAGGATTCAAAACCGAGAGTTTTGGTTTGCTGGCCAGCACTGCTGGTTCATTTGATTTTGACGAAGTTCGGGTGGGCACGACTTGGGCATCTGTGACTCCCGCCTCGGCTCCGAACGTGCCCACCGGTGTGGGGGCAACGCCTCTTAGCGGTGCGGTCACTATCAACTGGACGGCCTCAGCGAGCGACGCTAATCATCCGAACGCCACTGGTTACAATGTTAAGCGTTCCACAACTAGCGGGAGCGGATATGTCACTTTATCGGCGGGGGCAAATGTTAGTTCATCTCCATTCACCGATAGCACGGCCGTCAACGGGACGACCTATTACTATGTGGTTTCAGCCATTTCCAGCACTGCGGGCACGACTGAGAGCACCAATTCCTCGCCGGAGGTGAGCGCTACACCCACAGGTGCAAGCCCGCCAGCGACCGCCCCCACCATTTCCGCAGTTACCCCGGCTTGTAGCTCGGTGGCAATAACTTGGAATTCCATAAGTGATGCCACGAGTTATTATATTTATCGAAAGGTTAGTGGTGGATCTTTTGGGACGGCATTGGCTACCAATGTGGGCGTAAATAACACCAACTATGTGGACAGCACCGCGATAGCTGGAACCACTTATGTATATGCCGTCACCTCGGTAAACGTGAATGGTGAGAACACTACAAAGAATAGTAGTTCCACGGTTTCGGTCAACGCTCCCGGTATCGCGACGCAGCCGGTTAGCGTGATGACCGGTGATGGTGTTACCGCTAGCTTCTCCGTGGTGGCCACCGGTTCCGGATTGAGCTATCAGTGGTTTACCAACAATGGCAGCGGTTATGCGAGTGCAGGAACGAGCGCGACATACACAACACCCATTTTGTCCACCAATAACAATGGTTTGCTGGTTCAATGTGTTGTCACCGGCACCGGCGGTTGTTCATCTGGGGTAGTTACATCGAGCGTAGCCATCCTAAATGTGGGCACTCATTACCGTAGCACAGGCAGTGGCAACTGGTCGGGAGCAGCTCCGGCGGCGAGTTGGCAGATTTCCGTGGATGGGATAACTGCTTGGACTAATGCCGCGACCAATGCTATTCCGCTGTTGACCGATACGGTCGAAATTCAGACGAACACCACGGTGATTATTGATGCGTCGGAAGCCTGTGCCAAGCTGACCATTGATCAAGGCGGTGCGCTTGAAAACGCCACTGGTGCTCTCCAAACCACTTTGCAACTGTATGGTGACTTGACGGCCTATAATGGGACCAATAGTTTTGCCATGGGATCAACCGCGCACTCGACTAAATTGGAATTTTCCGGGACCAGCCATTGGATAGGCTCGGGTGATACTTCTGCGGGTAGATTCCAGGTCACGGTAGATAGTGGCAGCACTCTGGATATTTCCGGTGTGACCAATGTGGTGCAATTCAGGTCAGCCGGCAACGTGAACTTTATTCTCAGTGGCACGCTGATTGCGGGGAAAACCGTGGTCGGCATGAACAATAATTCATCGATGATTTTTTCCAACACTCCGGGATCGACCATTATTACGGCAAATTCGAACGGCCTAGCCGTTAGTTCGTATAACCCCACACCTGATGCAACCACTCCGACGATTGATTTTGCCCCAGCCCAGGTCTTTCTGAGTGCAAGCGCGAACTATGTCTTCAACGGCAGTTCTCCTCAGGTAACCCTAGGTTTGCCGGGGACGGTCAACAGCCTGACGGTTTCCAACAGCGCCGGAGTCAGTCTCAGTTCAGCCGTTGCAGTAAGCGCCCAGTTGCAAATCAACAGCGGCACCTTAACCCCCAACGACAGCACTTCCACGGCGGGGACGCTCTCGTTCAACAGCGGTGTGACAATGCAAATAGCGGGAACTTGGGGAACATCGGCCTCAACGCCCCAGCAAGTGGACAACACGCATTTTGCGGGATCTTCTTATGTGACGGTGTTTTCCGGACCGAAGTATTTCAAGAGCGCCACCAACGGTGATTGGGCGGCTAATGCGACTTGGAATGAATCTACAAACGGGGTCAGTTACTTCACGCCGTCTACAGATATTCCGGATGGAATAAGTGCTAAGGTGGAAATTCAAAATGGCCACACCGTGACCATTTCGGCCAATCAAGCAGTAAGTAGTGTGATTATCGACCCAACCGGAAATCTTACTATAAATCCAGGAGTTATAGTGAGTCTGGTCGGCGGCACTGGCACCACTCTGGCGCTCACTAACAATGGAACATTCCTAAATCAAGGCACCAACAACTGGTCAGCTTGGGTTCTGAATGCCGGTGCGACCTACATCCATTATACTCTTAATGCGCCTGGAACCGGGGCTTACGCCAATGCCACGATTGATCCCACGAGCACATGGATTTTTGAAGGCACTTCTGTCCTGCCCACGCCGCTCGCCACCAGCGGCCGCACTTATGGCAATCTAATTATTAAGAGCGCCGACGGTTCCGCTTATGCAACCGCTGCGTCCAGCTCCGGCACGCTCACGGTTCAAGGTGATTTTACTTTGGGATCTAGTGTGACTCTATCTAATACTCAAACTGGTGCTTGGATCTTCAATGGCAACTTCACCAACAATGGGACGCTGAATAATTACAGCAACGAAGTCGTCACGTTCACTGGCGCTGGCAAAACCATTGCTGGCACTGCCAATCCAATCCCGTTTGTAGGTTTGAACATCAACAGTGGAGCGAGCATTACCATAGCTCAAAATATCCATGCCACTGGAAACTTTAACCTAGCTGGCAATGCCGCCTTCAACGTGAATAAGAGTTCCTCCCCGTCAAATATTTTGGTCACGGTAGACGGGACATTGACTAACACGGGCAGTGGCAACGGCATCACCGTGAACAATGGCGGCCCAGCGCTGGTGGCGGGCGACAGATTCAAGCTGTTCAGTGGGGCGGTCGTGAATGGTAATTTATTGACGGTAAGCGGCGGTAGTTTGGCCTCTGGATTGACGTGGGAAAACGACTTGGCGAGCGACGGTAGCATCAAGGTGGTAAGTTCAGTGGTCACTCCGCCAGTTTTGGGCATGTCACAAAGCGGCAGCACGTTGACGTTCACTTGGACGGGCACTTTCAAACTGCAATCTCAGACGAACTCGCTAAGTGGCGGACTCACCACCAACTGGTTTGATTATCCGGGCGGCAGCACCTCGGGAGTTAGTGTGTCAATCAATCCAACGAACCCGACGGTGTTCTTCCGGTTGTCACAATAAACCGGCGATGACTCCAGCAGGCAGCGTGGAATATTTCTGCAGTTGTTTCTGGGTTAAATTGCGAGACAGCGGTTAATTGGTAAGTTTAAATGGAAAGCGGGGGTGCCCTCTTGGCATTCCCGCTTCGCCATTACAGCCGGAATGAAAATTCAACCCGGCAGCAATCATGCAGAAATTTTTATTAACATTGATAGGAGCGTTGATTTTGTGGTGGATTGCACTTCCAGCACGCGCCTTAAATGCCGGGCTATCGCCTGGAGGTAATTTTAATTTGAGTCATTGGTATCTACAACTGCCAACCTCGGGCGGTGTGCTGACGGGCACTAACGGGAGTGTGGATTCCGCTTCTACGACTCAACTCGTGGCGGGATTTACAAACGCTTATTTCTACACTGGGCCGGATGGTGCCATGACTTTCTGGGTGCCTGATAACGGCGCAACGACCAGTGGTTCAAGTCATCCGCGCAGCGAATTACGCGAAGAGTTGATTCCTGGCAACGCCAATACGAATTGGATGCTCACTGGCACGCATCTCCTGACTGCCACCTGCGTTGTCTCAAATGTCCCGTCCGACACTGGCAAGGTCTGTATCGGCCAGATGCACGAGCCGGGCACCAAGCCTGATGGCAGCGCCAGCGTTGGGAATGAGCACATGATCATGTTTGATCTCATCAATCAGAAAATTTACGCGAACATCAGTCCGGACGGAAATAGCGGCGGGAGTTTTAGTCAAACTTTCATCACCGGTTCCAATGTCGCTTTGGGCAAACCAATCAATTACTCCATGTCTATCGTGGATGGGGTTTTGCAGATAATCATTAACAATGTAACGAACGCTTGGGATTTATTTAGTGGCACTAATTACAGCGCTCAGACGTTTCAGAACTGGGATTCGGTTTCTGGCAATACACTCTATTTTAAGGCAGGTAATTATAATCAAACACTTAATACTTGCGGGTGTTCTACGGATGGAGCTCGCGTGGCCTTTTTTAATTTAAGCATTTATCACGCGCCACACATAACAAATGAGCCTGTCAGCATCGCGGCAAATACAGGGTCAAACGCTACCTTTACTGTCGCCGCCAGCAGCAATGGTTCCTTGAGTTATCAATGGTGGTTAAACGCCACTAACCTGCTCATCGGCGCCACTAACAGCACGCTTATGCTAACGCATATCACTGGGGCGAATGCAGGTAATTACGCGGTAGTTGTGAGCGATAATACCAGTTCATTTCAATCCGTCACCAGTTCGGCGGCCATGCTGTTCGTGATATATTCTCAAACGAACTTCCTGTTTAGCACACCTAGCACGACGAATTGGATTTGCCCCACTGGCATTACTTCTATTCAAGTGGAATGCTGGGGCGGTGGTGGCGCAGGTGGCGGCGCGTTCCGAACCGGTTCTACCAGCATCCAGTATGGTGGCGGCGGCGCTGGGGGGGCTTATGCCCGCAAAAATTCTTATGCGGTTATTCCGGGTAACACATATTACCTCGCTGTGGGAGCAGGCGGGATCGCGGCTACGGGCACATTGACAAATAACGTGAAGGTGTCGGGCGGTGATTCGTGGTTTAGTTCAAACAACGTGCCTCCGACAAGCGCGGGCGGTTGCTTAGCCAAAGGCGGCGATGGTGGCGAATGCGCCGTCGGCAACACCACGACCACCGCCTATGGACTCGGTGGTTTGGGCACGACCAATGGTAGTCTGGGCGACATTGTTTTTTCCGGAGGGAATGGGGGAGCCACTGGCAGCAGCACTGGTTATGGCGGGAGCGGCGGCGGGAGTGGTGGGTATGTGAGCAATGGTAACTCGGGCGGAACTAATGGAGTCGTCGCGGTCGCCGTTGCGGGCGGAGGTCCCGGAGGAGCACCGAATGCGTCGGGAGGAAACTCCGGTTCAGGGCAGACGCCTACTTCCGGTCCTGGTGGTGGCGGTGGCGGTGCGCGGGCAGCAACTCAGCAAGCGGGCGGCAATGGGGCAGCGGGTCAAGTATTGTTGACTTATGTGATTAGTCCGGCAGTCCCTCCGGTAATTATCGATTTAAAATTGTCCGCCGACCAAAGTTCATACGTCCTAAGGGGCACGGGCGTCGTCAATCAGACCTACATCTTATTGAGAACCACAAACCTCAATTTCCCAGAGGTTTGGACTCCAGTGGTCACGAATAGCGCGAATGGCAATGGTTTTTTTAGTTTTACCGATGCTCCATCAGCCTATTCGAGCCAAAGATTTTACCGAGTTAGCACGCCTTAATTTGTTTTAATCCTTTCGAGATGTCGGTGGCACGTGCTCACCTTGTAGTTGCAAAGCCCTCGCTAAATTCTCGCGTGCGATGTTGTCGCTGGGCTCAAGGCGAACCACCTCTCGGAACTGTGCTATGGCTTCATCTATCCTTCCTAGATTAAACAAGGCCGCTGCAAGGTTGTTTCGGGCGTCCGCATAATTCGGTTTCAGTTCAATGGATTTCTTATACTGAATGAGTGCTTCGTCAATCTGACCATGTTTGAATAGAGCCACGCCCCAATTATTGAGTGATTCGGGGTCGTTGGGTTGGTTGTGAATGGCTTCTTGATAATGTTTGATGGCTTCGTCAATACGATTCAGATTTAGCAAGGTGTTGGCGATATTTTTGTGGGCGCTGGCAAAATCAGGTTGCAACCGGATGGCTTCCTGATATTCGCGGATGGCTGCATCCGGCTGTCCGTTCTGTGCTAGAACGGTGCCGAGGTTGTTGTGCAAGGCGGGGTCGGCTGGCTGAATCTTTAGGCCTGCCTGATATGCAGCGATTGCTTCGTTGTTCCTACCGCAGTCGGCTAGGGCAGTGGCGAGATTACTGAGGGTGTCGGCATCCGTTGGTCGGAGTTTGAGAGATTCCTGATAATGAAGAATAGCCTCGTCAATTTTTCCCTGATGATAGAGCGCCACGCCAAGTCCGCTCTGGGCAAAATAATTATTCCGCGTGACGGCCAGCGTGTGTCTGAACAGGATTTCCCCGTTCCGCCAAAAGCCTAGTTGCTCACGTGTGAAAACGACACACAGACTGAGGGCTGCTAAGCCCACGCCCCACCTTGCGAGTTCGGGTTTGGGCCAAGGTTTTGTCACTTCGAATCCGCCCCAAATTATCAATATAAAAATACCAAGCGATGGAATGTAGGTATACCGATCTGCCATTGCTTGATCGCCCACTTGGACCAGCCCGATTACCGGCACGAGCGTTCCCAAAAACCAAAGCCAACCCATCAGCAAAAATGGAAATTTACCACGCTGGATGAACACAAACGCCGTGATGCCCAAAAGCAAAGTGGCGGCCAGCACCACGTCGGCCACTGGCCAATGTCCGGGATGCGGATAGAAAACTGCAAGGTCCGTTGGCCAGAATAGTTTTCCAAGATATCGGCAATAGGAGACGATGGCGTTACTAGCCCGCGCAGCTACTGGTAAATTTTCTGCCATCCCTAAACTTCCGCCTTGCTTCTGCACGTGATAAGTCACGATGCTGACAATCGTGCTGAGACCGAGAAATGGAATTTTTTCGAGAAGCAATGGCTTCAGATCTGAGCTCCGAAATCTAAGCTCCGAAATTCGTCTTAGCGGCCAATAATCCAGCAGCAGCAGCACAAACGGCCACGTCACCAGCATGGGCTTACTCATCAATCCCAAAGCCAAGCATCCCAGCGACAAAAGGTAATTTCTAGTTACTGATTTCGGATTTCCGGTTTTTGACCGGACGAAGTGAACGTAAAAGATGAGCGAAAGTAAACCAAAGCAGCAGCTCAATACATCCTTACGTTCAGACACCCAAGCTACCGATTCCACGTGTAACGGGTGCCATCCAAACAGGGCTGCTACCATGAAACTGCGCCAGACTGCACCGGTCAAAAGGCGAAGAAATACAAACACGAGAATAGTATTGAGGACATGCAGAAGAGGGCTGGTAAGGTGATGAGCCGAAGGGTTAAGCCCGAATAGTTGACAGTCCGTCATGTGGGACAGCCAGGTAAGGGGATGCCAGTTGTGGTTGTAGCCTGTGCTTGCTGCCCAAGTGACATTTTCAAATGTCAATCCGCCGATCACATGCTGATTCAATAACACATAAACTGGGTCGTCGCAGTTGACAAAGTCGTTGTTGGTAGATGGCCAATAAAGCAACAACGTAAACAACGTCAGCACGCCCATCAAAAACCACGGAGTTAAACCTAGTGACTTCTTACTGGAAGGTCCCAACGTAGCGGGTCGTTTTGCCTTGGGGTGGCTCATGTGTAAGTTTAATATTTAGGAAGTGCACGACTTTGGCACGCCAATTTTCGAATTATGTGATGTCGACCCGATTAATTCGAAAGATCCAAATTCAGTTGCAACCAAATTGATTCCAAGCAGATGTCATCGTTTTATCCGACAATACGGAAATACCTTCTGGTGATACTTTAATCATGAATGCAGAAATTTTTGTAAGTCGCCATGCAAATACTGCATACGGCGATGATTTTAATGATTTCCTCAAATCCATTTTTCGTGCTGGTTGCCGGTATGCTTGTCCTCCTTACGACGGCGGGACGGCTGCCGGCTGCCGTTTACAATGTTGGAAATCTTGCGGATTTGACAAACGATATAAACCTGGCCCAGCCCGGCGACCAGATTATTTTGGCCAACGGCGTTTACACCAACACCAATAACATCAATATCTCCTGCGCCGGCACGGCAACCCAGCCGGTTTTGATTGCGGCCCAAACAGTCGGCGGTGCGCAAATTGCCGGCACTGCTGGCTTCTATTTTAGTGGCGCGAGCTACGTCACCCTGCAAGGGTTTTTCTTTACTTACAGCAACAATAATCAGAACGGACTTCAAATTGATACCAGCTCCAGCCATTGCCGCATCACGCGAAACATTTTTCAAACCGACCCGGTTCAGTATTGGTGTTTTGTGCAGGGCGATGACACGGAAGTGGATCACAATCTTTTTCAAAATAAGGCTGCACAGGGGGAATACATTACTCTGGATGGCGATCACACTACCTTGCGCATTGCGCGGCGACTATGGGCGCATGACAATGATTTTTTTAACAACCATTTTTCAGGCAGCAACGGCGGCGAATCCACTCGGCTGGGAATCGGTATCTTCAAACTCATCTCCGCATGGGCTGTCGTCGAGAATAACTTGTATGAACACGCCGATGGCGACCCGGAGTCGCTCTCCGTAAAAACCTCGGACAACGTTGTTCGCTACAATACTTTCACCAACTGTGTCGGTGAAATCAGCCTGCGGCAGGGCTGTCGCAGCCGGGTTGAGGGCAATTTCAGTTTCAACACCGGTGGCCTGAAATTTTATGCCGATGACCACCTGATCATTAACAATTATTTTCAAGGGGTAACGAATGGAGTTCAGTTTGGTGCCGGCGATTGGCCTGAAATTACGGATAGCGACAACAATGCCAGCGGACCACACGCGGCGGCGCATCGCGCTCGGGTCGAATTCAATACCATGGTGAACTGCCCGATTTTTTTTGACTGGAATAACCAAGGCACTAATGTTCCGACGGATTGCATCGTCGCCAACAACATTCTGCAGGGTAACTCCGGATATTTTGTTAGTCAGAATTTATTGATAGGTGAGACGAACTTCATCTGGCAGACGAATATATTCTGGGGTTCAGCTTCCACCGCTTACAGTCCGGCGGGAGGTTATACGAAGGTTAATCCGCTGCTCACGAATAATGCCGTCATTCCGTATCACATCGCTTCTAACAGCCCGGCGATTGGCGCATCTTATGCCGCGCCCGGCGAAGTTGTCAGTGACATGGATGGTCAGTCGCGTTTCGGAACCCCAGCCATTGGGGCGGATGAATATTCCACTGCACCGGTGATTCATCGCCCGCTGGGCACGAATAATGTCGGCCCCTATGTGGCCGCCACCAATTTTGCCATCGTCGCCATGCCTTGGATTCAAACCGTGATGCCGGGGACGGGCACGTGCTTCACGAATCTTATCAGCGCATTTAACGGCTTTACTAACCTAGTGATATTGAGTGCGGCCAACCTTCCGCCGAACTCAACTGCCAGTTTTAATTTTACTACAATTACCAACGGACTTGGTTTTTCTGTCATGAGCGTGACAACTTCAAATGCCACGCCGCCGGGACGCTATACTATTTTAATCACAGCTACGAGCGCAACTTTCACGAATACAACAATCGCCTGTCTCACCGTTGGAAATATACCGACCAACTGGACGGATACCGACATTGGTCAGCCGGCGGTTAGCGGCAGCGTGGATTATTATTCAAATGTGTTTGCTGTGAAAGGCAGCGGGTCACAGATTTTTGGCACTACCGACCAGTTTAACTTTACCTATCAACCGTGGACGAATGGACTGCAACTTACCGCGCGTGTATCAACGCAACCGGCCACTTCCTTGTCGGCCAAATCTGGTGTGATGATAAGGGAGACCACGAATGCCAGCTCGAAATATGTGGATGTAGTAGTGACGCCCAGTTCCATCAATATGGAAGCGCGAACCACCACTGGTGGCAGCGCCGTGCAATTAGCCATGTTCACGGCGGCGAATTCAACAGTCGGAACGAATTCACCAAGTTGGGTCCGGCTTCGCCTTCAGGGAAGCACATTTACTGGATTTGCATCCAGCGACGGAGTGAATTGGGTGCAGATGGGCGTCACGAACATCAACATGAGCAGCACACTGGCTGGTCTGGCAGTGTGTGCTTATGACAATACCCAGTTAAACACATCTACCTTCGACAATGTGAACTATCTGGCTACCAATAACCAGCCAATCATAACGATCCAGCCGACTAATCAGATTGTGATTTTGAATAATAATGCGACTTTCGGCGTTATGGCAAACGGTGCTTCGCCATTCAATTATCAATGGTGGTTTAATACCAACACGATGCTGGTTGGAGCCTCCAATGCATCATTAGTCATTACCAATGTTCAGGGAATGAATGTGGGCAATTATATGGTGGTAGTTACTAATTTATATGGATCAGTAACGAGCTCGGTTGCCATCCTCGCAGTCAAATATCCGCCTGTGATTACGAACCAGCCGGTCAGTCAAAGCACATTAGGCGGTAGTAATGTAACCTTCACCGTTGGCACTAGCGGTGATGCCACGTTGAGTTATCAGTGGTGGTTCAATACAAACTCAATCGTTTCTGGAGCCACTAATTCCACACTGAGCATCACCAATGCGCAAGTTACCAATGCCGGAATTTATTCGGTGGTAGTCACCAACCCGTATGGCTCGGTAACTAGTGCTGTGGCCACGCTCACAGTAACTATTCCATTTGTGGTCACCAGCTATACCAACCCAGGTGCATGGACTTGGACGTGCCCGAGCAATGTAATTTTCGTTCGGGTAGAATGTTGGGGCGGCGGCGGGGCGGGCGGCGGCGCGTCTCGAAACGGCCAATCCGGCGGCAATGCCACCGGCGGCGGCGGCGCCGGCGGCAGTTATGCACGAATGAATTCTTACCCGGTGATTGCGGGCAATTCCTATTACCTCAATGTTGGTGCGGGCGGCACTAATCAAATGATAGACGCGGCCATGTTCCCTGGCGGTGATTCGTGGTTTAACACGAATAACTCTCCGTCCATTACAATTATTGCCAAGGGCGGCGGCGGTGGAGAAACCGTGCTTTTACAAAACACCACCACACGTCATGGGGCGGGCGGCACTAACCAGTCGGGCAGTCTTGGCGATATCGTATTTGCCGGTGGTGTTGGCGGAACACCTACTGGCACATCGTTTGGTGGTAGCGGAGGTGGGAGTGGCGGAACCAACAGCCTTGGCAACGCGGGTGACCCAGCTTCTGGCATTGGCGCGAACGCCGTCCTAGGCGGCGGCAACGGTGGCAACGCCAATCCAACGAGCGGTTCTTCCGGCTCCGGTCAGGCACCGACCAATTCTCCGGGTGGCGGCGGCGGCGGTGCAAGAAATGCGGGCACGTCGACGAATACTGGCGGAACGGGTAGCGTCGGACAGATTGTGTTGAAATATTTCACTGCTTCCACCGTGACTTCTTCGGCTGCGACGGGCATCGGCTTAACCAACGCTACTTTCAATGGTAACGCATGGGACAATGGCAACGCGATTAGTGATCGGGGATTTTATTACAAAACCAATGGCGGAGTTACAACCAATGATACCAAGATCACGGCGGGCTCCGGAGCCGGCGGATTTACGGCTACACCGGCCTTGAGTCCCAGCACGCAATATTATTGGAAGGCATACGCGAGTAACGTCGGTGGCACGGTGTTGTCTTCAGAATTAAGTTTCTCAACTCTCGCACTCCAGTCGCCGGTTATCACCAATGTGAGCATGTCGTCCAGCCGAGTAGCATTCAATTTGACCGGGGTAGGTGTCGCCAATCAGGCGTATGCACTCTTTACAGTGTCCAACCTCACACCGCCAGTGATTTGGATATCCGTGGCGACCAACATAGGTGACACCAACGGCATTTTCAATTTTACCGATTGGCAGGTCACCAATTTCGCACAGCGGTTTTATCGCGTGGGAACACCCTGATTTTAAAATCCGTCATGAAAACTCATTTATCCCGCAAATATTGTTTCATTGCTGTGAGCCTTATCACAGTGGTGATAAACATGACGAGCGAGATTACGCTGCAGGCCGATGCCTCCCACGAGATGCCGGAGGCGACAGTTGTTTCCGCTGAAAAGGCGCCGGAGGCAACGCCAAAAGAAATTCCCGGTAGCGAGGCGTTTGTTTTCCGTAAAGTTGGCGACGCGGAACTGCGTTTATTTGTGGTCAAGCCGAAGGGTTGGGTTGCGACTGATAAGCGGCCATGCATGGTTTGTTTTTTTGGAGGTGGTTGGTCTTCGGGCACGCCGTTGCACAGTATCACTTGGGCGAGATGGGCGGCGAGCGAAGGTCTCGTCGGCATCGCGCCAGATTATCGCACGCGCCTGCGTTTTGGCGGCACGCCGGAAAATTGCGTGTCGGATGCGCGGGCGGCCGTTCGTTGGGTGGAAGAACACGCGGATGAATTGGGGGTTGATCCGCAAAAAATTATTTCCGAAGGCGGTTCAGCGGGCGGCCACTTGGCGGCTTGGACCGCTATTCCATCAGCTGAACTGGGCAAAGATGATTCTGCACCAAAATTTTTGCCGGCCGCCTTGGTGCTACTAAATCCCGTCACGGATACCAAGGCTAGTGGCTATGGCGGACCAAAACGATTCGGCGGTGACGCCGCACGAGCGCTCGCCTGTTCCGTGCCCGATCAAATGCCCAAGCAGCTGCCGCCGACGATTGTATTTCACGCGACGGCTGACAAGACCGTGCCTTATTCCAATTCTGTTGCTTTCAAGGATAAGATGATTGCCAATGGCAACCGTTGCGAACTCGTGACGTTCGACGGACTTGGTCATTCTTACAATTCCAGCAAATACGGCGAGGCCGGCAAAGCGGCGGACCAAAAGACACGAGAAGATATTGCCGCATTCTTGACCAACCTTGCCTTGCTTGAAAAGGGAAGCAAATAACTTGAACAATCCAGTAACAAACCTACTGAAAATATCGTCCATAGCCCCACTATAAATTATGCGACGCCATTTCCTTAAATCCAAAACTATGAAAACTAACTTCCGGTTCACCACGTTGTTCGTTGTTGCTGTGACGTCGTGTTTTCAATCACTGTTGAATGCCGCTGATGCCACGGCCCAAAAGCCCAATATTATTTTTATTCTCGCCGACGATTTGGGAGTCGGCAACGTGGGTTGCTACGGCGCGGATCATTTCAAGACGCCGAACATTGATAAGCTGGCGCAAAGCGGCACGCGTTTCGAGCATTGTTATGCCGCGCCGTTGTGTGGTCCGTCTCGTGCGTTGCTACTGACCGGACGCTACGCATATCACACCGGCATGACAGGGAACGACAGCGGTCCGCTCGTGAAGCCGGAAAACGAAACGATGATTCCTAAAATTCTCAAGCCCGCCGGTTACGTGACAGCGATGTGCGGGAAGTGGAGCCAGTTGCCATTGCAGCCGAGTGATTTTGGATTCGATGAATATCTCCGCTTCAATGGCAGTGGAAAATATTGGAATACGCAGATGGGCAACAAATCTTACACGCGCAATGGCGATGACGTGCTGTTGAAGGATGGGGAGTATCTGCCCGATACGATGCAAAAGTTTGTGTTCAGTTTCATCGAGCATCACAAAGATCAGCCGTTCTATATCCATTATGCCATTTCGCAAGTGCATGAAGAAATTTTGCGAACCCCGGACAGCGCGCCGGATAGCAAAGATTTTTATGCCGACAATGTCGCTTACATGGACAAACTCGTTGGCCAACTGCTTGCGGAGCTGGATCGTTTGAAACTACGCGATAATACTTTGATTATCTTTGCCGGCGATAATGGAACTGCGGGTGCTCACGCTGTAGTCTCCACGATCAATGGCGGTAAAACCCTGTCTGGCAAAAAAGGTGAAATGCTGGAATGTGGCGCACTCGTGCCGTGCATGGTTAGCTGGATGGGAAAAGTCCCGGCGGGCAAAGTAACTCCGGGACTCATCAGCTTCGCAGATTTTCTTCCTACACTCGCCGAGGTCGCTGGCGCAAAAGTGCCGACGAATGTGGTGATTGATGGAAAAACGTTCGCGCCGCAATTGCTCGGGAAATCTGATGTGTGGCCGCGTGATTGGATTTTTGTCGAACTGGGCCGCCATTGGTATGACCGCGAAATGAATTGGAAGTTGAACGAATCGGCGGAACTTTTTGACATGAAAAACGCGCCGTATGCCGAGCCGCTGGTTGCAACCAACACGCCAAATCAGACTGCGGTTGCTGAGCGTGCGCGTTTGCAGGAGGTTCTGAATCAACTCAACCCCGCAGGTGGAATCTTAGACCCGGGTGATGGTTCAGGTCGTCACGCGAATAACGCAAGACGAGCTGCAAAAAAGGCTGACAGGCTGAAAAATAAAGATGGCGGTGCACCAGCCTCAAGTGAAACCGAAAACGGACCTAACGATTAACTTGAGTGAATGCCTCTAGAGCAATTTGATAAAAAATGAAACCATTGATTAAGTTTGCTGGCCTAGTTACGGCCATTTTCGCTAGCGCGTTTTCTGCGCTCTCGGCGGAAACTAATTCCGCGCGCCCGAACATCGTTTTCATTTTGATTGATGACATGGGGTGGCGTGATTTGTCCTACATGGGCAGCCAGTTTTATGAATCGCCCGCAATTGACAAGCTGGCGTCAGAAGGTTTGGTCTTCAACCGCGCCTATGAAGCTGCGCCGCGTTGTGTGCAGTCGCGCTATTCAATGATTACGGGGAAAAATCACAACCGTCCCGAACTGCGCGGCGAACGCGGATTGGCGGCGGATCAGGGGACGATTGGGAAGGCATTTCAGCAGGGCGGCTACACAACTTTTTACGCCGGCAAGTGGCATCTCGGCGGCGAGGAATCTTACTGGCCGATGCATCGTGGCTTTGATTTCGATGTCGGCGGCTGCGCGCTCGGTGCGCTCGGCACGCATTTCTGGCCGTATTACCAAACCAACAAACCGTCGGACATCGGCGTGCGCGAATCGCACAACGTCGCGCCGTTTGGTTTGGAATCAGGCAAACCTGGTGAATACATCGCGGACCGGCTGACCGACGAGACGATTAAATTTTTGAAGTCGCACAAGGCGGAACATCCCGACCAGCCGTTTCTGGTTTACCTCGCGCATTATCAAGTGCATCAACCGCTTGAAGCGAAGGCGGACGACGTAAAATATTTTGCGAACAAGCTCGCGAAAATGCCGAAGCAGACCGGCCCGGATTTTGAAAACGATTACACCGGCAAAGTGAAGCTGAAACAGGATTTGCCCGTGTATGCCGCGATGATCAAGAGCATTGACGACAGCGTGGCGCGTATCCGTCAGGCGCTGGCGGATTTGGGCTACGATAAAAACACGGTGATTGTTTTCACTTCGGACAATGGCGGGCTTTCGACTGCCGACTTGCTCGGAAATCGTTCGTTATCCACTTCCAACAAACCGCTGCGCACCGGCAAAGGCTGGCTTTATGAAGGCGGCAATCGCGTGCCGTTGATTGTCTATTGGCCGGGCGTGACGCAGTCAGGAACGAAGACGGATCGCGCGACGGTGGGCACGGATTATTTTCCGACATTCCTCGACATCGCGGGTTTGCCGCTTCGTCCGCAGGAACATCTCGACGGCGAAAGTTTTGCGCGCGTGTTGAAAGGCGATTTGAATTATCAGCGGCAGCAACCGATCCACTGGTATTTCGACGACGCTAAAATTGGCACAGGCAACACGGCGATGTCGGCGATGCTCGATGGCGATAAAAAATACGTCCACTTCATCTACGAAAAAAAGGATGAACTTTATGACATCCGTCAGGATATCGGCGAACAGCACGATCTCGCGGCGGCAAATCCCGCGGTCGTCGCTGCGATGAAAGAAAAACAGGCTGCTTGGGAAAAAGAAATCGGCATCAAGCCACTTAAGCAGCATCAGATTGACGAGATCGAAAAAATCATCGCCGAAACCAAAGGCGAGAAAATGCCAAAGACTGGAAAGAAGAACAAAAAGAACGGAGCGACAGCCACGACCGACGACGACTAAAAATTAAATTGCAACAAAACCTCATATGAAAATAACAAACACAACCTGGCTGGATAAAATGGCGGCCATTCTCATGGCAGCAACGACCATCAGCATTGCTGCCGATGCAAACCGACCTAACGTCCTCTTTCTGGTTGTGGACGATTTGCGTCCCGAACTCGGTTGCTATGGCAAAGATTACATCAAGAGTCCTAACATTGACGCGCTCGCGAAATCGGGAATGGTTTTTAACCGCGCCTATTGCCAGCAGTCGGTTTGTTCGCCATCACGTTCCAGCGTGATGACCGGCACGCGTCCGGACACGACAAAAGTGTGGGACCTAGTTACCCATTTTCGCGTGGCGTTGCCGGATGTCGTGACGCTGGGGCAGCAATTCAAGACGAATGGCTATTTTGTCCAAGGCATGGGTAAAATTTATCACGGTAGTCTTGATGATCCGGCGACTTGGTCTGTGCCGTGGCAGACACCGAAAGCGCCAGTGTATGCACTTCCTGAAGACGCAGCTATGGTTGGAGTCAACGCTGAACCCGTCGATGAAGATGGTGTGAATAACAAGGGAGCATCGCCAAGCGCATATGCATTGCCGAAGACCAATGCAGTAGACACTACCACAACTGCCAAGAAGGGAAAGAAGGCTGGAAAGAAGGGCAAAGCCGGAGCGACTGAAGGCGGCGCAGAAGGTGGCAAAGCCAATTCCCGTGGCCCGATTTATGAAAGCGCCGACGTGCCGGACAATACTTTTGAAGATGGAAAAGTTGCCGACCTCGCCGTTAAAACCTTGGACACCATCAGCAAGAAATCAGAGCCATTCTTTCTCGCGGTTGGTTTTCGCAAGCCGCATTTGCCCTGGGTTGCGCCGAAAAAATATTGGGATATGTATGACCCGGCAAAAATTGATCTCGCGCCGAATCAGTTTCTCCCCGTTGACGCGCCTGAATACGCGGTGCTCCCTAACGACGGAGAAGTTCGCGCCTACAAATTAGTTCCTCCGAGCGGACCGATTCCGCCGGACGTTCAGCACAAGCTCAAGCAGGCATATTTTGCTGGCGTGAGTTACTCGGATGCGCAAATCGGACGTGTGCTGGCGGAGCTTGACCGGTTGAACCTGCGCACCAACACAATCATTGTTCTATGGGGTGATCACGGATGGAAACTCGGAGAACACATGGCTTGGGGCAAGCACAGCAATGTGGAAAATGATTGCAATGCGCCGTTGATTTTTTCCGCTCCGGGGATGAAAAATTCCGGCGCGCACGCTGACGCACTAGTTGAGTTTGTGGACATCTATCCAACCCTGTGTGATTTGGCTGGCATTCCCAAACCCGGATTCCTCGAAGGCACGAGCGTGAAGCCATTGCTGGATGATCCGAAACTTCCTTGGAAGACAGCGGCGTTCAGCCAGTATCCCCGCAATGCCGGACATACTGGCGCGGGCAAACTCATGGGCTACACCATGCGCACTGACCGCTATCGCTTCACCGTTTGGGTCAGCAACGCTGACCACGCGAAAGTAGAAGCCACGGAACTTTACGATCACCAGACCGATCCGCAGGAAAATTACAATATTGCGAAGAAGCCGGAAAATGCCGAACTCGTTGCCAAGCTGATGGCGCAATGGAAAGCTGGTTGGCAAGCCGCAAAACCGACAGTTGCTAAAAAATAAAAGATGTTCGCGATGAAACGATTCCCAGTTTTGGATAACTTGCGAATTCTCGCCGCCGGAGCGTTGGTGGTTTGCACCAATGTTTTCGGCGCGGAGAACATTCGACGGCTCGACAATGGCTGGGAATTTTACCAAGGCTCGCTCGGGAGCACTTGGGAAATCTGGCGCGGCGACAAGGCGACTGACAACGTCAACTGGACGCCGGTCACGCTGCCGCATTGCTTCAACGCTCGTGATTCAGTTGATCCTGACGTTCGTTACTATCAAGGGCCGGGCTGGTATCGCACGCACCTCAAGTTGGCGAACCCATTTCCGAACGGACGCATGCTGCTGCACTTCGACGGCGCAGGACAAAAGTCGCAGGTGTTTGTCGGCATGAAAAAAGTCGGCGAGCATCTTGGTGGTTACGACCAATGGGATGTGGATATCACTGATGTGGTCGCAAAGGAAACTGAAGTTCCGCTGGCCGTGCTGTGTGACAACTCGCGCGATGCCGAAAGCATTCCGTCCGACTTGAGCGACTTCAATCGCTACGGCGGACTTTATCGCCACGTCAGTCTCGTTTATGCGCCGGCGATTTCGCTGGAGCGCGTCCACATCGAGCCGACGCTCGGTGCGGACGGTAAAGCCTCGGTGAAGATTCGCGGTCGGCTCTACAATCCCACGACGTTGAAAGATGAAGCGGAGTTGGCAATCGAAGTTCGCGATGCGAGCGGAAAGGTAATTCAGACTTCCGCACAAAAACTTTCTCCATGGGCGGGTGAGAAGGAAATTTCTGCATTTGAAATCGCCAAGCCGGAATTGTGGTCGCCCAAGACGCCGACACTTTACACCTGTGTGGTCACTCTCAAATCACCGCAGGGCGAGCAGGCGGTGACGGAAAAATTTGGCGTGCGCTCGGTCGAGTGGGTGGAGCATGGCCCGTTCAAGTTGAACGGCGAGCGGCTGCTGTTGCGCGGCACGCATTACCACGAAGATCACGCGGGTGTGGCCGCCGCCGTGCCGGACGAGGTGGTGCGCCAGACGTTGCAGGCGATGAAAGACATGGGCGCGAACTTCGTGCGGCTCGGCCATTACCAGCAAGCGCCGCTCGTTTTGGAATTGTGCGATGAACTTGGCCTGCTCGCGTGGGAAGAAGTTCCGTGGTGTCGCGGCGGTCTTGGCGGTGAACGTTACCAGCAGCAGGCGCTCGATATGCAAAAGGCGATGATTGATCAGCACTATAATCATCCTTCGATAATTTTGTGGGGACTCGGCAACGAAAACGACTGGCCCGGTGATTTTGAAAACTTCGACAAGGATGCCATTCACGCCTTCATGACAAAGCTGAACACGCAATCGCATCAACTCGATCCATCGCGCAAAACGGTGATTCGCCGCTGCGATTTTTGCAAAGACGTGCCGGACATTTATTCGCCAAGCATCTGGGCGGGCTGGTATGGCGGGCGTTACACTGAGTATCGCGCGTCGGTCGAGAAAGCCATCCAGGACACGCCATATTTCATCCACGCTGAATATGGCGGTGACAGTCATGCGCGACGTCATGCAGAGGAACCGGAAAAATTTCTTGGCGCGGTGGCGACCGGCCAGGGCACGGCGGAAGTTGGCAAGGCCTACAAAGCCAGCGGCGGCAAGGCGCGCGCTTCGAAGGACGGCGACTGGTCGGAGAGCTACATCATCAATCTCTTCGACTGGCATTTGAAGGAACAGGAGGCGATGACGAATCTCACCGGCGCAGCAATGTGGATCTTCAAGGACTTCGCCACGCCGCTGCGCCCGGAAAATCCCGTGCCGCGCGTGAATCAGAAAGGCGTGCTCGAACGTGATGGCACGCTCAAAGAGAGCTACTATGTTTTCCAAAGCTATTGGGCCGAAAAACCGATGATTCACATTTACGGTCACACCTGGCCGGTGCGCTGGGGCAAGGCGGGCGAAGAGAAATTGATTAAGGTGTTTTCCAACTGCCGCGAAGTGGAGCTGTTCGTCAACGGCATCTCTGCCGGTGTGAAGCAAAGGAACATCTCGAATTTTCCTGCCGCCGGTTTGCATTGGAGTGTGAAATTGAACGAAGGCACGAACACGTTGCGCGCGGTTGGTATGTCAGGTGCCGGAGAAGTCACGGATGACATTGTTCAGTCGTATCAGACTGCGCAATGGGGTAAGCCGACCAAGCTGACGCTCAACGAAATTTCCCGCAGCAACAACGTCGTCACGATTGAGGCGCGCGTCTTGGATAAGGCCGGCGTGCCGTGTCTGGACGCGGCGAACCTGATTCGCTTCGGAGTTGCCGGCGACGGAAGATTATTCGATAACCTTGGCACGTCCACCGGGTCGCGCGTGGTGCAACTTTACAACGGTCGCGCGCAAATTAGTCTTCAGCTGGTTGACCGGGCGGTTGCAAGTGTGATGAGCGATGGCATGAAGACCGAGTTTTTAAATCTTTCTGGAGCACATGAGAAATAATTTATTAATTTTTTTATTGGTGGCGGTCGGATCAATTGCCAAAGCTGGCGACATTTCGCCGCGTTACTTTGACGCCAACCCTGGCGCCCTGGTGAAAACCAAGGCACAAATTGCGGCCCATGATTCGTCAGTCCAGCGGGCGTTAAAAAATCTTGTGGAAGATGCGGATGCGGCGTTGTCGGCCAAGCCGCTGTCGGTGGTAGATAAAAATCAAATTCCTCCGAGCGGAGACAAGCACGATTACATGAGTGTCGCGCCCTATTTCTGGCCTGATCCCACTAAGCCAAACGGACTGCCTTACATCCGCCACGATGGCAAAGTTAATCCCGAAAGTCGTGATGACGGTTTTGACCACGGACGGATGCTGACAATGGGCAATACGGTCGAGACGCTGGCGCTCGCGTATTATTTTACGAGCAATGAAGTTTACGCTGCGCAAGCTGCAATTTTTTTGCGCGTGTGGTTTCTCGATCCAGCCACCCGGATGAATCCGAATTTGCAATTTGCCCAAGCGGTTCCAGGTGAAAATACTGGTCGCGGCACGGGAATACTGGAAGGCCGGCACGTCGCGGTGGCGGCGGACGCGGCGGAGCTTTTAGCTGGTTCGCCCTCATGGACAGATAAGGACCGTCTTGAATTCAAAGCGTGGCTGGAAAAATATTTGGACTGGTTACTGAACAGCAAGAACGGCCGCGACGAAGCGAATTCCAAAAATAATCACGGCACTTGGTATGATGTGCAAGCGGTAGAACTTGCGCTGGTGCTGGGTAAATATGATGTCGCCAGAAAAATCGCCGAGGCTGCCAAAACCAAACGTATTGGCGTGCAGATTGAGTCGGACGGAAAGCAGCCGCTGGAACTGGAGCGCACGGCGGCGCTTGGGTATTCGCACTTCAACCTTGAAGCGCTGACCACGTTGGCGACGCTTTCACAGCATGCTGGAGTTGATTTGTGGCATTGCCAAATGAAGAACGGCAAATTTGCGATAGCTGCCGCGCTGGATTTCTTGCTGCCGTTTATTGGCGATGAACCAAAAAAATGGCCATACCAGCAGATCAAAAAATTCAACCGCACGGAATTTGCTCCGCTGCTGCGGCAAGCCGCGGTGGCTTATCACGAACCGAAATATGAAAGGCTCCTAGCGAGATTTCCAGACTTAGCTAGCAAACGGTTTCAATTGCTGTGTCCGCCTGATGTGACCGCGGTGGATGTTGGAGAGTTTGATCGCAAACGCATCATGAAGGCAGCCAAAGCAGCGCTGGCGCTTGAGCCGATCACTATCGCAAAATTTCACGCAGAGCACAGCGTTGGTGGGCCGAATGATTTTTATTCCAACGGCGACTATTGGTGGCCGGATCCGTCGAAGACGAACGGACTTCCTTATATTCAGCGCGACGGCGAAACAAATCCGGGCAACTTCAATGTGCACCGAATGGCGATGCGTGAGTTGCGTGACGCCGTCGCGGCGCTTGGCGCGGCTTACAAAATATCCGGCGACGAAAAATATGCGACGAAGGCGGCGGCTTTACTCAAGGTTTTCTTTCTCGATGAGAAAACCCGCATGAATCCGAATCTGCAATACACACAATCTATTCCAGGTCACGATAATGGCAATGGCCGCAGCTTTGGTATCATTGACGGATTGCACTTGATTGAAATACCACAAGCGATTGTGGCGATGGAAAAATCTTCGGCGTTCACGCCGGAACTGGTCGCGGGCCTGAAAAAATGGTTCGCGGATTTGGCCGAATGGATGGCGACGAGCAAGAACGGTCGCGAAGAAGCCAGCGCTAGAAACAATCACGCGGTCGCGTTCTGGTTGCAGTTTGCTTGCTATGCCCGATTCACCGGCGATGAGGCGAAACTGGCGGAATGCCGCCGGCAATTCAAAGAAGTGTTCGTGCCGAACCAGATGGCGACTAACGGCAGCTTTCCACTCGAACTCAAGCGCACGAAGCCTTACGCATATTCCATTTTCCAGCTCGATAATATGACGACGCTCTGTCAGGTGCTTTCGACGCCCGGAGACAATCTGTGGAAGTTCGAGTTGCCCGATGGCCGCAGCATTCGCAAAGCGGTTGCGTATCTCTATCCGTATCTTGCCGACAAAAACCAGTGGCCATTGAAGCCCGATGTGATGGCGTGGGACGGTTGGCCGTCGCGCCAATCGAATTTGCTTTTCGCCGGCCTCGCTTTCGGTGAGCCGAAATATCTCGAACTTTGGGAAAAATTATCGGCTGACCCAACGAACGCCGAAGTTCGCCGGAACATCGCCATTACGCAACCGGTGCTTTGGGTGAATTGATTAACAATTGAAAATCAAACGACCGCTGGTAACACTAGCGGTGGGCTTGCTCATGGCGGGGATTTGTCACATGGAAGGTGCGGACGCCGCATCGCTAAAACCCGACGTTCTCTTAATTGTAGCGGATGATTTGCGTCCGGAAGCCGCAATGCGCTAACGCAGATGCAAACCGCGTGCCGTCTCGCGCCTAACAATCCAGAAAACTTTTATCACCTCGGTCTGGCGTGGAACGAAGTTGGCGATAACGCGCAAACCATCGTCGCACTGGAAGCAGCCGTGCGGTTGAATCCGCGTCAGGACCGCGCACTTTACAATCTGGGGCTCGCTTACAACCAGCAAGGTAATACCGCAATGGCGATTGGAACGGAAGTAGCAAACCCGAATGATTCGCGCATTCCGTATGCGCTGGCGACTATTCTTGCGCAAACCGGTCGCCCAGCGGAAGCTATTGCCGCGGCAAAACGTGCGCTAAAAATTATGCCAGACAATTCCGCAGCAAAGGAATTTCTTCGCGTATTGTCGCAGTGAAATTTTATTAAAATTATTAAGGGTTGCGTGGTATCAGTCTGATATTTAATTAAGTTATGTTCCTGCTTACGAAACGATTCGCCACAGTGTTGTTACTGTTAAGTTGCTCGTTGGCCCATGGAAGCGAAGTGGCTACGAACGATTCTGCGAGTTGGTCATTTCGAGATTGGCAGACGGAAGACGGGCTGCCGGACAACAGTGTCACAAGTGTGGGGCAAACACCTGACGGTTTTTTGTGGGTGGCGACCTACGGGGGGCTGATGCGTTTTGACGGTGCCAGTTTCTCGACGATTCCACTGCCAAGTTTGTTTAAAAAATCTGTCCGGGCAATGCTGCTGGATCATCTTGGACATTTTTGGCTGGGCATGGATTCCGGTTCGGTAGTTTTTCTGGACGAAAAAAAAACACGCTCTTTCGGCAACGCGGACGGATTGCCCCCTGAGCGAATTGCGGTCATGGCCGAAGATCGGGAGGGGGCGATTTGGATTTTTTATTCCACCACGCTTTGCCGGATTAAAAATGGGCAAATTAGTCGCTTTATCGGCACAGAAGATTTGCCGGTCGGCGTTAATCCTTGGCTAACCACTGATGCTCATGGTGAGGTATGGTTTTCCAAGGGCGGCCAAGTCGGGGTCTTTCGTGAAGGTAAACTGCAGCGAAAAATTTCTTTCAATGAAACCGCCATCCGGCTTTGCGGGGCGAAATCATCGGGTTTGTGGCTGTGCGTTGGCCCGCGTTTGCTGAAGTATGAAGAAAATCACGAGCCTGTGGACATCGCGCGGTTGCCCAACAATATTGAGCCGCAAGTTATATTTGAGGATAAAACCGGAGCGCTGTGGATTGGGACGGTGGCGGATGGACTTTATCGTGTCAAAGGTGGTGTGTTGGAAAAAATTCCGACCTCGCAACAGTCAGTTAATTGCGTGAGTGAAGATCGCGAGGGCAATATCTGGGTCGGCACGCGTGGGGGCGGCTTGAATTTGATTCGTGCGAGCGCCGTAAAAATGATCGGGCGGGATACTGGCTTGCCGTTTGAATCCGTAGCTTCAGTGTGTCAGGATACGGAAGGCGTGATGTGGGTGGCTTCACAAAGCGGAGTTTTGTCCAAATTTCAAAATGGCAAATGGCAAGTGATTGGGGCCGATGCTGGCTGGACTAATGATGCGGCGACCTGCGTGGTGGCGGATAAAAAAGGTGGGGTATGGGTGGGCGCGCGCAACCGCACCTTAAATTATTTTTGTAACGGAATTTGGCGCACTTGGCAGCGCGCCGACAATCTTCACGGCGGTTCGGTCCATTTAATTTTTGTAGCGGCGAACGATGATGTCTGGGTGGTCACCGGTTCGCCTAGCCGCTTGCAACGTCTGCGTGATGGCAAACTTGCCGAGCCGTTGGTGCTACCGGGTGAGAGTCGCACCATTCGGGCAATGGCTGAAAGTTTGGACGGCACGTTATGGATTGGCACGTTGGAAGGGCAAGTATTGCGAGTCAATAATTCCTCCCTAATAGTTGAGACTAATGTTGTGGAGCGGAGTGGATCGGCGGTGCGAGTGTTGGAGACCACTGGTGACGGATCATTATTAATTGGTTATGCCGATGCGGGTATAGGCAGGTTGAAAGGTGGAAAATTTTCCCTCGTCACATCCGCCAATGGTTTGAGGGATGATTTTGCTTCGCAACTGTTGTTGGATAATTATGGCGATGTGTGGGTAGTCGGCAATCGTGGATTGTTTAAGGTG